>JAEEGL017441396.1_pt1 | contig 18072 bp, 16 predicted proteins | sample 9134231 | NCBI WGS metagenome assembly JAEEGL01 (sample SAMN16246548, study PRJNA631951) | gut metagenome | biome: gut microbiome; feature: rumen; material: fiber-attached | host: Bos | place: Iran: Karaj | collected 2018-10 | reverse complement strand
ATGTTAATGGTTCAAAATATAATTTATCTGATACAGTATAATCTGTTGATACTGTTTCTGGGTTACAGTTAATGATAATTGCTTCATATCCTGCTTCTTGAATACCCCAGATTGCATGAACTGTTGTATAGTCAAATTCTACACCTTGTCCAATTCTAATAGGACCTGAACCTAAAACTACAATCTTCTTTCTATCAGATCTAATAGATTCATTTTCATGTTCATATGTTGAATAGAAATATGGAACATATGCTTTAAATTCTGAAGCACATGTATCAATCATCTTATATACAGGGAAGATATTATATTTCTTTCTTAAATCATACATTTCATATGGAGTCTTATTCCAAATTCTTCCTAAATAAGAATCTGAGAATCCCCACTCCTTAGCAAATCTTAATGTTTCTTCATCAAGTGGAGTCTTCTTTAAATCATTTTCCATTTCAACGATATGCATGATTTTGTCTAAGAAGAATCTATCTATCTTTGTAATCTTATATATCTTTTCTACAGTAACACCACGTCTAAATGCTTCTGCTACTGCATATATTCTTTCATCTGTATTATCATCAATGAATTTTAATAGATCCTCATTTGAGAATTCCTTAAGCTTATCTAATTCAATGTGATCTACTTTATTTTCTAATGATCTAATTGCTTTTAATAATGATTCCTCGAATGTTCTACCAATTGACATTACCTCACCAGTAGCCTTCATTTGTGTAGAAAGCTTACGGTTTGCGTCTTGGAATTTATCGAATGGGAATCTTGGGAATTTAGTTACTACATAATCTAGTGTAGGCTCGAATGATGCAACTGTTGAAGAAATTGCGATTTCATCTAATGTTAAGCCTGCAGCAATCTTTGCTGATACTCTAGCAATTGGGAAGCCTGAAGCCTTTGATGCTAGGGCAGATGATCTAGAAACTCTTGGGTTAACTTCAATAACATAATAATTGAATGAATATGGATCTAGTGCATATTGAACATTACAACCGCCTTCAATACCTAATGCTCTAATAATTCTTAAGGCAGAATTTCTTAGCATTTGATATTCCTTATTAGTTAATGTTTGTACTGGAGCAACTACTATAGAATCTCCTGTATGAACTCCAACTGGGTCAAGGTTTTCCATTGAGCAGACGATAATAGCTGTATTATTCTTGTCTCTCATAACCTCAAGCTCAATTTCTTTAAATCCCTTTATTGATTTTTCAACTAATACCTGAGTAACAGGTGATAGCTTTAATGCATTCTTAACAAGAGGTCTTAATTCCTCTTCATTATCTGCAAATCCTCCACCAGTTCCACCAAGTGTGAATGCTGGTCTAATAATAATTGGATAACCAATCTTTTCAGCAGCCTTTACTGCCTCTTCAATTGTTGTTGCAATTGTTGATTCACAAATTGGTTCACCAATCTCTAAACATAATTCTCTAAATAGCTCTCTATCCTCAGCTCTTTCAATAGCATCAGCATTAGTACCTAAAAGCTCTACATTACATTCCTCTAGGATACCCTTACGAGCTAGCTTCATACCAAGGTTTAATCCTGTTTGTCCACCAATTGAGCATAAAAGTCCATCTGGTCTTTCATATCTAATAATCTTAGCAACATGCTCAAGATCTAGTGGTTCCATATAAACCTTATCAGCAATCTTTGTATCTGTCATTATAGTTGCAGGGTTGGAGTTAACAAGGATAACCTCATATCCTTCTTCCTTTAAGGCTAAACAAGCCTGAGTACCTGCATAATCAAATTCAGCAGCCTGTCCAATTACAATTGGTCCAGAGCCAATTACCATTATCTTTTTAATATCTTTACGTTTAGGCATTTTTATTACCTCCAAAATCATGTAATAAATCAATGAATTGTCCGAATAAGTATTCAGAATCCTCTGGACCAGCAGCTGATTCTGGATGGTATTGAATAGACATTACATGATTTTTAACATCTCTTACTCCCTCAAGCTCTCCATCAATTACATTTACATGTGTAAGCTCAAGTCCTGTTCCTTCTAATGAATTCTTATCAATAGCGAATGAGTGATTCTGGCTTGTAATTTCAACCTTGCCATTTATTAAATTCTTAACTGGATGGTTAGCACCTCTATGGCCAAACTTCATCTTATATGTTTTAGCGCCATAGGCAAGACCAATAATTTGATGTCCTAAACAAATACCAAAGATTGGAAGAACACCTTTACATTTTTTAACAAGCTCAATTACTGGCTTAGCATCCTCTGGATCACCAGGACCATTAGATATAAATAATCCATCTGGCTGATGCTTCATAACATCTTCATATGTTGAAGTGTAAGGAACTACAACTACATTACATCCAAATTTATTAAACTTTCTTACAATATTCATTTTAATACCACAGTCTACAGCAACTACTGTGTACATTGGGTTAGCTGTTCTTGAATACCAAACCTTTTTAGTTGATACTCTTTCAAGCTGATTATGCTCAAAACCTCTAGCCTTTATTTCCTTTAAGCACTCATCTAGTGGCTTATCAATATCACAAATCATTACAAGCTGAGAGCCTTGATCTCTAATTACTCTTGCAAGCTCTCTTGTATCTATATTAGAAATACCAGCTGCATCATTTTCATCCATAACATCTCCTAGAGTCTTAGTTGCTCTAAAGTTTGATGGGAAATCATTATATTCTCTAACTACAAATCCACTCATTTTAATTGATTTAGATTCATAATCATCATCTGTAATTCCATAATTTCCAATTAAAGGATATGTCATACATACTATTTGTCCACAATATGATGAATCAGATAAAATTTCTTGATATCCTACCATAGATGTGTTGAATACTATTTCTGCAATAACCTCTTTTTGACTTCCGAAGCCTACGCCTTCAAAAACCATACCATTAGCTAATACTAGTTTTCTGTTCTTTATTGTCTTCATTTTTCTCACTCTTTTCTTTAAAAAACAAAAAGTTTCCTAGCCAAAAAGACTAGAAAACTAGTAATGCTTGTCAATTATTGTATCCTAATCTTGTTAGCCTCACTGGACTATCTTAAAGTTTCCTCTAAAATAATATCACTTTGTTGCCTTCCATGCAATATTTTTTTATAAATTTTTTATAAATTTTATAAGAAATGAAAAACAGGGTATAACCCTGTTTAAGTTGTACTAGCTTATTAATGGAATATCTTTTAAATAATTAAATAGTGCATTACCAAGCGCAATATGGCTTTCCTCAGTAAAATGTTCTCCATCTTCACCAGCGAATGCGACATTTTTAGCATCAAAAAATAATAAATCATTCTTTCTAGCTATATTAGAATAAATATTTGATGCTATTTTAGAAATAATATATGAATTATGATCAAAATCAGAATCTAAGCTTTCAATATTCTTATCTAATAAAATTGGTGAAATTAATAATATCTTTTTAATATTATTGAATTCTTTAATTTTATTAATTAATATTTCCATTCCTTCCTCTAATTCACTATGGTTTTTTGCATTCTTTGATTTATAATCATTTGTTCCTAACATTATTATTAATAAATCAACATTATTATATTTAGATAAATCAGAATCAATTGTATCTAATGATCTTCTTCCTGGTCTATCATCTGAATAGATAGTAGTTCTACCTACTACTCCTTCCTCATATACAGTTGCATCATTTAATAATCTTTCTAAAACATTCCCATATCTATTTTGATATCTATCACCATTTGGTGCTAATCCATAAGTATTAGAATCACCATATACAACAATATTTAATTTTCCCATGAATTATCACCTCTTTATTTATAATTAATAAGCACTCCTCAAATGCCACAAAACGGCTTTCTCATAGTTTTCCTACCAGTTTACTAGGGATAGCTATTGACTATATGTTACCACCATTAAAAAAATTATTCAATACATAAATTGATTTTTCTTATAAATTTTTCGTGAAACGAATTCCAAAAAGATAAAAAGGGCATTTCGCCCTTTCCTCTTTTATTGAATACTTACTAATATCAATATTTATGAATAACACCTATTTCATAATAATATTATATTACTTTTTTATAATGTATCATCCTTCAAAGCATCTGCAAGATTAATCTTTGATATTTTTCTAGATTCAATTAAATATACTATTAAGAAGGAAATGATTCCAATACCTAATATTTCTGCATATAAATATGGAGCAACATAGAAATCTAACCAGCCCTTCATCTTGTATCTTAATATTATATACCACGCAATCTTAATAAAGAATTGAGCTATGAATGTAGAAATAATTACTGATATTAATGTAACTATTCCTGTAGCAACATTATATATTTTATTAATATCTGTAGTCTTATATCCAATTATCTTTAGCATAGATATTTGGCTTTGATTCTTCTCTATTACTATCTTTGCTAATAAGAAAATAAGTAAAATAAACAATATTATTGATATAGCAACAAATAATACAAATACTCTACCCATCGAATCAACAAGCTGATTAGATACAACTACTAAATCTTCATAAGTGATTGTTTTATATACTAAATCATCACTAATATCTAGCTTTTCATCTGAAAAATAAGATGTTAAATAGTCTTCATTAAATGTATCCTTGAATAATTCATAATCCATAAATACAATTAGACTACCTGTAGTATTATAAACATCACTAATAACAAAATCAAAGCTAGAATCAGAATATTTTTCACTTAATTTAATAGTCTTATTCTTTTTTAATTCATATTTTTGTTTTAAACCAGATGATATAACTACTTTATCTTTATTAATTGATAAATCTGAAAGATATTTTGAATTATCGCCATATTTTTCTAGACCAAATATCATTATTTCATCATTACCATATTCTAAGGTCTTAACATATAGCTTTTCTCCATTTAAATCATCAATATCTGTTTTTAATATTGTTTGATATGGAGCTATTTGTGATTTTAAAACCTCATTCTTATAATGATCTAATAATGGATTCATCATAATACCAAATAACAATATTATTGATGCAAGCAATGTGCCAAAGAATAACGCAATATATGTACCCTTGTTTTGTAATATTACTCTAATTTGAAATCTTGGAATAAAGCCTATTTTATGACTTAGCTTCATTACCTTCTTATTCTTCTTTAGCTTTAATTGATTTCTTAATAAATTTAGACTTGGAATAAATAATACCTTCAATACAATTATCATATTAATTAAGAATACCATAACTATTGGAAGGATAGTTGTAAATAATAATGCCTTCGCGTTATAGAATGTTTCATATACTGGTAATGAATATGAATGATAATATAAATTAACAATATATGTCTTTAACCATGTATAAGCTAATATATTACCAAATATACCAGATAATAAAGTAATTATTGTTGGTAATAATAAGAATTGGAATAATAATTCTCTATTCTTATATCCCATAGCCTTAAGAGTACCTATACTCTTAGCTTCTCGTTCAATTTGACTTTTAATTGATAAAGCAAAGACGAATGCAAGCCCAAATACAACTATTACACCAAATATCAGCATCATTGTTAAATCGCCCTCTAGGTCATCGATTGTAAATGTTATTGCTTGATTATCCTCTTTTGCTATAAGGGTATTTAATTGTATTCCATTTTCTGATAATGTTTTATAAATATTCTTAGTTAATTCCTCTGTTTTATCATGAGCTTCATTCTTATTTAGCCTTGATGGTAACAAATATGAATAATTATAAATAATATTATCATTTGAAAAAGAATCAAATCCTTCATCTGTAACTAAAGAAATTGTAAACTTTTTCGCATCAAACATTGAATCAGTATTATTTTTAAATAATGATGAATAATCAAATAAGGAAATTGAGCCAACTATTGTAAATTCATTATTATTAATAGTGATTTTATCATTAATATTTAGCTTATTATTATCTAGATATAATCTATCTAAAACTATTTCATTTTTATTTGAAGGAAGATTTCCTTTATGAATACACCATTTATTAACAATTAATCTATCACTTTGTTTATATAATCTAATTGTATGAGAATTACTAGCTTCTTCATCCTTATAGCTTAAATTATATATTTTAATATTTTCATCTTGTTCTATTTTAGTTATGATATCAGCATTTAATTCTTCAGATGCTTGAAAATGTCCATCCTCTAAATTATATTTATCTACTGATTCATAATAAGTTTTTATCATTGAATCATTACCAACCATATAGCCAGCACATAAGGCAATCGGTAACATTAAGAATAAAAACATTACGATATATTTAACAATATCGTGCTTAAATTCTCTTGGCAAGCGTTTAAAAAGTGGATTTCTCATAGCTCTAAATCACTTGCCTTTACTTTATTATCATTCTTTTCAATAGATTTTATTATTCCATCCTTAAGCCTAATAATAGTATCAGCCATTTTAGCTATATTCTCATTATGAGTTACCATAATAATAGATGTGTTATATTTGTCCTTTACCTTTTCAATTAGCTCTAGTATTTGTTTTGATGTATCACTATCTAGGGCTCCAGTTGGCTCGTCACATAATAATAGATTTGGATTTTTTATTATTGCACGTCCAATTGATGTTCTTTGTTGCTGACCTCCTGATAATTGATTAGGTATTTTATTTTGATGCTTCTTTAAACCTAATACCTCGATTAATTCATCGATGTCTAAATGATTTTTTGATAAAAATGCTCCTACCTCAATATTTTCTCTTACAGTTAAGTTGGGAATTAAATTATAGCTTTGAAAAACATAACCTAGGTTCTTTCTTCTATAAGCTATTCTTCCCTTCTCATTCATATTCTCTATATACTCTCCATCGATACCAACTCTACCTGAGTCTAGTGTATCAATGCCACCTATAATATTTAGTAAAGTTGATTTACCTGAACCTGAAGGTCCAAGTAAAACTACCATTTCACCTTTATTTGCACTAAAGGATATTCCTTTTAAAACCTGGAATTCGTTTTCGCCACTTCCGTATGACTTTTTGATGTCTTCTATCTCAATAAACATAATATCATCCCCATCAATATAATAGCATTAGTTGAGCAACTATTCAACTGTTATTTTACTAACTCGCTAAATATAAAAGTAAACTTTTATATAATTATTTTAATGAGCTGATAAATGAATCATAAGCGCTAGAATCGATATCAGATTCTCCACCGTTTACAATAAGTCCAGGTGCAACAAGATTACCAGCAACCTCTGCTTCCCAATTTCTCATCCATTCGCCATCACCCCAGCCATATGAGCCAAATAATGCAACCTTTTTGTCGCCAATATTTGCCATAACAGCATCGTAGAATGGTCTGAATTCTGAATCCTCTAATTCTTCAGCTCCCATTGCTGGACAACCAAAAATAATTAAATCATTAGCTAATACATCTTCAGGTGTAGTATCACTAACGCTAAATGCGTCACATCCTAAATCTCCTGCAATCTTATTAGCAATTTCTAAAGTGTTTCCTGTTCCACTCCAATAAACAACAATTTTCTTCATTTTTTTCTCCTTCTATCTCATAAAATTTTCAATAGGATAGCCCTTATCAATCATCTTAGTAACAATATTTTTACATCTTGTGTATTTATTAAATAGCTCAATTTTTTCATCTAATTTTGAATATACCTTCCAATATCCAACATATATACATGCATTACCATTAATAAATGATTTAATATCAGAAAGATCATATCCTAAAAATACACCAATCTCATGTGGAAAATCATCAAGTGCCATTCTTTCCTTTAGGTATTCGAGCATAGAATCAACACTAGTTGTATCATATCCAAGCTCTTCTAAAAATGACTTGTTATCATCTTCATACAATTTCTTTTCTAATATATTCTTTCTATATACTAGAACTAAAACTTTATCTTTATCCTTTCTAAGGATATAAAAACAAAGCCTTGGATATTTCTTATTCAATTCTTCTATTTCATTATAGATAGAATCAGAATATTTAATATTAATTAAATTTGATGCTTTTAATCCACAAATAGCTGGCGATGAATGAGCAGCAAGCAATTGTTCTAATATCTTACTCATGATAAATCTCTCCTTGGTTAGTATAAACTAACTATACTCAATAATATCATAATTTATAGTTAGTGTCAACTAACTAATTAAAATAAAAATATGGTTGTAATTTGTACAACCATAATCTTATTATTTAATCCATTCAAAGTTTTCCTTGCCGGCACCAACTTCAAAATGATATTTTGCTATTCCTAGATCCACATTTGGAAAGAATTTACCAACACTTTGAATCTTTACTCCATTTGGAGAAACATATTCAAATGTCCATTTCTTTTGGTTTACTGCAGATGGTGCAAATAAAACCATTTCTATTCCTTTTTTATACCAATCTGGAACATCTTTTGAAATAGATATTTCATCAAATGTTTTTGTTTTAGCCAGCTTACCATCATTTACTCCATATCCAATTGCTAAAACTAAAACATTTCTATATCCTTCTTTTAATTCATTTTTAACTTTCTTCTTTTTATATGTACCACCAACAAAGCATGTGTTTATACCTAAATCTAATAATTCTAAAGCAAGCTTTTCGCCATAATAGCCAACCTTTTCCTCTAGACAATTATCATCCTTACCACCAAGAATAATATAATTATTACAATCCTTAATAAAACCATAACCAAGAATAAGATTTTTAAAAATATTATCATTTGTTACTAATTCAAATGATAAATCATTTTTATTGATTTCATTTAACATTTCTTTGATTTTATTAACATGTCCTTCTACAAGTGGAAGCTTCTTATATTTCCTTACGCTATGTCTATTCTTTATTAATTCTTCTATAGTCATATTTTTATAGCTCCTTCTCGAATTTCTTTAACATTTCATCTGCAAACATAAATGATTTTTCTTTAGATGATTTTATTTTTAGCATATGAACATATAAAAATTCATCATATACCTTAATATCTTTTTCTTTTAATATCTTTTTTAAAGCTCTAACAGTTCTTCTTGACCAATTAGATGTAGTAAAAAGAGCAACAGCTTTAACATTTTCTTTCTTTAAATTAATTGCATATTCTCTTAATTTACTAGACATAATATTAGCATAAGGTGCTCCACCTAAAAATAATAAGCCGCATGGATTATCATAATCATCACTATTAATTTCTTTTGCCTCTATATTAAGTTTTTCTGAAATATAATTAGCTACTGCTTTTGTATTACCAGTTTTTGAATAATAACGAATTCTTATATTTTCCATTTTATTTTTCTATAGCTGAAGCTACCTCGTTTTCAAATTTTTCTGGTTTTTCGTTTGGTGCGAATCTATTAATTACATTACCTTCTCTATCAACTAAGAATTTAGTAAAATTCCATTTAATTCTTCCACCGAATTTATTCTCTTTATTAGTTAAATATTTATATAAAGGAATTGCATCCTTGCCATTTACTTTAATTTTTGCAAATCTCTTGAATGTTGTATTATATTTTAATGTGCAGAAATTATCAATTTTCTCATCGCTTCCTGGTGCTTGGAATAAGAAACCATTGCATGGGAAATCAAGAATTTCAAATCCTTTATCCTTGTATTTATCATACATTTCTTGTAAACCCTTATATTGAGGTGTAAATCCACATCCAGTTGCTGTATTAACGATTAATAATACTTTACCCTTATAATTACTTAATTGAATCTCTTCACCTTTATTATCTATTACATTAAAATCATAAATTGTCATAATTAGCCTCTAAAATTTTATATAAAATATCATATAGATATTTTGCTTCTTCCATACTTATTCCAACATTTTTAACAATTGATGCTGGTATTTCCTTTGCTTGTTTTTTTAATTCAAATCCTTCAGGTGTTAAAGAAATAACTAAATTTCTTTGATCCTTTGAATTCTTATTAATTTCTATATATCCTTTTTCCTTTAATTTCTTTAATAAAGGAGTTATTGTGTTTGATTTAAGAAATAACGTATCACATAATTCCTTTTCATTAATGTTTTCTTTTTCCCATAAAACCATCATAGTAATATATTGAGTATATGTTAAATTAATTTTATCTAATAATGGTTTATAATTTCTAATAATTAAATTAGCAACAGAATATAGGGGAAAACATAATTGATTTTTAATTTTTAAACATGAAAAATCTTCCATTATTCTTTAACGACCTTTCCAATGAATTGATCTAATCTCTTAAAATCATCCTCATTAGGTCTTCCCTTATTAATAAATATCCATGAAGCAACTGTATGATATTCATCAGTACTAACATTAATACCTAGCTTATCACATACCTTCTTAACACTCTTAAGTGTAGATGCTCCACTAGCTGCACTATTTACATTTACTAATAATTTAATCTTATCCTTGTTTCTTTCTAGGAAAGATTTTACATTTTTATCTATGTCAGCAGCATACATCGCATTTACTAAAAATAATAAATCTACTTCTTCATCTAAATCATTACTTGTGTCTAATGCATTTACATTAATTTTGTTAGATATAAAGCTTGCTAGCTTATATGTATTACCCTTTTTACTTTTTGTAAAATATCTTATACCAATCTTCATAATATTTACCTCCACTTTATTTTAATATATCGCACGCGATATAGTATGTCAATATAATTCAAATATGTTTTATAAAAATATGGTAAAATATAACTAACAAGGGGTATATAATATGATCAATCTATATAAAGACAATAAAATTGAAATGAATTATTTCACATTTGGTAATGGAAATAAAAATATGATAATTATTCCTGGAGTAAGTGTCCAAAGTGTAATGAAATCAGAAGATTTAATTGTAGATGCATATAAATTATTTAATAAAGAATTTACTGTTTATGTCTTTGATAGAATAAACAATATGAAAAAGAATTATAATATATTTGATATGGCAGATGATATGATTAGTGTAATAGATGGACTTAAATTAAATGATATATATTTATTTGGTACATCTCAAGGTGGAATGATTGCTTTAATTATTGCGATAAAAAGACCTGATCTAATCAAAAAATTAAATATTAATTCTTCTACTGCATCTGTTTCTGATAAATCATATAAAATATTTGAAGAATTAATTAATTTAACATTAGATAATAAAATAAAAGAAATGCTAGATTCTTTTTCTAAAATAATATATTCAAAAGAATCATATGAATTAATAAAAAATACCTTAGATGATTTCGCTAAGGTATTAACAAAAGATGATATTGAAAGATTTATAATAGAGGCTGAAGCTTTAAAGAATTTCAATATATTAGATAAAGTAAGCAGCATTTTAGTAGATACATTAATAATATGTTCTAAGGATGATAAGCTTATTAATTATAATGATTCATTATTATTAAATAAATTAATAAAGAATTCTGAAATAATTATTTATGAAAAATATGGACATGTAGTTTATGATGAAGCTCCAGATATTAAACAAAAAATATATGATTTCTTTTTAAAATAAAAGGAGGAATAAAATATGAAAAAAATATTATCATTATTATTTTCTTTATTTGCAATATTTTCTCTTCTTACTTTAACTTCATGTAAGAGTAATTTGCAAATTAAGAATGTAAAAATATCTCACGAATTAAAATTTGGTGGAATATATATTGAAATAACAATAGATGATTTTAATAAAAAAGGATATAAATATGGCGATAGTATAGATATTAGCTTTACTAACGGAAAGAAATTAGAGAATTTGCCTTATTATAATGGATATTATACAAATACTGGTGAAGAGTTATTAGTAGGTTATCCTGGATATCCTTATATAAAAGCATGTATAAATAACGGAGATGATTTATTTACTATATTAGAATTAGAAGAAAATGCTACAGCAACAATTAATCTAAATAAAGCTAAAAAATATTTAAATATACAAGAAGCGCTTGATATTCATTATACTGATGAACAAGGCGATATTCCAGATGAAGTATTTGGAAATTTTAGATCAGTTAATGTTGGAAAGCTAAAACAAAATATATTATATCGTTCTGCTTCTCCTATTGATAATCAGCATAAGCGTGCTAGCGTTGTAGATAGACTTATTACTGATAAAGTAAATACAATTATTAATTTATCAGATAATAATGCTGAATTGGTAGAGCATATGAATAAACCAGATTTTGCATCTCATTATTTTGAGACTATATATAACAATGATAGAGTAATTGCATTATCAATGAATATGAATTTTAAAAACTCAAAAGGAGAAGTTGATACTGCTCCTTCTCTATTTACAGGATTTAGAGATGCTATATTCTCTAATAAGCTTATACAAGGATTAGAATTTATGATTAATAATGATGGACCATATTTAGTTCATTGTGTTGAAGGAAAAGATCGTACAGGATTTGTATGTATGGTAATTGAAGCTCTTGCAGGAGCTAGCTATGATGAAATAATAAATGATTACATGATTACATATAATAATTATTATGGAATAACACTTGAATCTGAACCATCTAAATATAATGTTATTAAAGAAAAGAACATTGAAGAAATGCTAAGAACAATTATTAATGATGATACAGTTGATATTAAAACTGCAAATTATGAAGAATATTGTACAAGCTATTTAAAGAATAAGGGTATGTCTGAAGAAAAAATCAATGAACTTAAAAATAAAATAACTGAATAAATGATAAAAGGGCTATGAAAAATCATAGCCCTTTTTTTAATAAAATTCTTATTATCTTGATTTCATATTATATTTTTCTTTTAGCATTACTTTATTTTCATACATTGCATTATCAGCTTTTTGTAATACATCTCTAAAATTCTTTTCATCACTACGTATTGCATAACCTCTCGCAACTGAGAATATTAAATCTACGCCTTCATGATTGATGATGCTATATGTCATATTTTCATCATATAATTTAATAACATCTTCAAATTTTTCTAGATCTTCACCATATACAATTACGATGAATTCGTCACCACCAACGTGGTATAGCTTTGATGATTTAAATATTTCTGGTAATTTATGACCACATCTTACGATTAAATGGCATCCATATCTATGACCATATTTATCATTAGTTGCTTTAAGATTATTAACATCCATCAAAACAACTCCAAATTTGAAATTAGGATTATTATTAATATTAGCATTAATTTCATCTATTTCATTTAAATATGATCTTTCGTTTAATAAGCCTGTTAATTCATCCTGATATGATAATTCTTCTAATTTCTTTTGTGATTTATATTCTCTTATTGTTACTCTATAATGTCTAAAGCTTATTACTGAAGTAATACAAATAAATACCACTATATTAACAACATTTTCAATGATAAATCTTTTTGATGCGCTATCAATATCTGCACTTGCATTATTAATAGTTATAAAAGTAAATATTAAAACTACTGCTAATGATGAAAATGATATTGTAAAATAAAATCTAGTTTCAATTACAAATAAGCCGGCAATTAGTGCTGATATCATTAAAAATAATATAGGTGGTAAACCAAATGCTCGTATATCTAGAACACAAATAGTTGTTGCCCATGCCATTAATACAAACGCATAAATATGAGAAACAATAACTAGCATATATTTGCTTACTATCTTTTTCACATTTAAGAATAGAATGATTATTATTGCTGCTGTCATTACTGTTGCAAAAATATATGCAAATAAATATACATAATCTTCTATTACGCCTGCTGATTCATTATCAAAATTCCAATATATAACTGAGAAAAGATTAAATATGAAAAATATAAATTGTCCTACAATAATCATCAATCTATATTTTTCAATATATGATCCAATTATTTCCATTCTAGAATATATTTCATTTTTACCCATTCTTTTCATAAAAAACCCCTTATTTATATACTATTCATTGTAATTATACAATTTAATGAATTTTTATTCACTAATTTAATGTAAAATTGAAATAGAAATTTCCAAAATAATCTTCAATGAATCCCCAATGCTCATCATTTAACCATAGCCTATGAGATTCTGAATATCTTGCATAAGCAGCTATTCTTTCACTGCCTATTACTTTTCCAGTTAAAGCATCTGTTACATCTCCATATGCTAATTTACCACTCCAATATTCTTTTTCATTGTGAAATTAGCATGGAATGTAGGGCTATTACCTAAATTAGTAAAGCTTACATCTGCTATAATTTGATATAAATCTAAATTTAAATTATTAATTATTAATTACTACTTTATTTCTAGATCAAATATATTCTATCAATTACCTATTGCAAATTGCAAGCAATAGTTAAATAATAGCGTTTTAATTATAAATATATTGATTTAATATTGCCTCAAGCATCTCTTGATGTCCTGATTCATTTTTAATATTCTTATTAGCTAATGCGTAAGCCTCTAGTTCCTTAAATGATGTATTTTTGTTTTTTATTTTTAATCCTAGAGGACTTTCAAATGATTTATATCTTTCTTTAACAAAATCATCAAATACCTTATCATTTATTAATTTAGCTGCAATTCTAAGACCTTTAGCAAATGTATCCATACCTGCGATATATGCATATGCTAGATCATTATCCTCAAATGATGATCTTCTAACCTTCGCATCGAAATTTAATCCGCCACTATGTAAGCCACCATTTTTAATTACTTCTATCATAGCTAGTGTTGCATCATAAATATTTGTTGGGAATTGATCTGTATCCCATCCAAGTAGCATATCGCCCTGGTTTGCGTCTATTGAGCCTAACACTCCATTAATTCTTGACATATTTAATTCATGATTAAATGTATGACCAGCAAGTGTTGCGTGATTTGCTTCAATATTCATTTTAAAATCTTTTTCTAAATTATATTTTCTTAAGAATGATAATACTGTTTGAGTATCAAAATCATATTGATGCTTTGTTGGCTCCTTTGGTTTTGGTTCAATTAAGAATTGTCCTTTAAATCCAATTTCATTTGCGTAATCCTTTGCCATTTTTAAGAAATATGCAAAATTATCAAGCTCTAATGCTGTATCTGTGTTTAATAAAGTTTCATATCCTTCTCTTCCACCCCAGAATACATAATTTTCTCCACCAAGCTTTTTAGTTATTTCAAGTGCTTTTTTTACTTGTGCTGCAGCATATGCATATACATCTAAATTACATGATGTTGCTGCACCATGAACGAATCTTTTATTGTTAAATAAATTAGCAGTTCCCCATAAGCACTTAATATTTGTTTTCTTCATTTTTTCTAAAATATAATCAGAAATAATATCTAATCTTTTATTTGTTTCTTCTAAATCTTTGCCTTCAGCAATGATATCTCTATCATGGAAACAGAAATATTCAATCCCAAGCTTTTGCATAAATTCAAACCCTGCATCTACCTTAGCCTTTGCATATTCAATAGGGTCATCTAAATAAAAGCTTCTTTCAATTGAGCCTTCGCCAAACATATCAGTACCATTAGCACATAATGTATGCCAATAGCTCATAGCGAATCTTAAATGCTCACTCATCTTTTTACCTAATATAACCTCATCCTTGTTATATTCTTTGAAACTTAAAGGATTTTTTGAATCCTTACCCTCGTATTTAATATTACCAAATTTAAAATATTCCATTATTTAATCTCCTTAAAAATATGTTTTGTACTATTATATATTTCTTTATATATTTTATAACCTTTATCATAAATACTAGCCCATTCCTTTATAGGCTTTGTAGTATTATCGTATTTAACAATCTCTTTTATTGCATCACCAATATTTTTATATTCGCCACCACCAACCATAGCTAATATGGCAGCTCCTAAGGCACCTGTTTCAGATTGTGTTTCTTTTAATTCTAAATTAAGCATTGAAGCTATTATTTCTTTATATAGCTTTGATTTAGCTCCACCACCAGATACAATTGCATAATCTATTTTTTTATCTAGCATATTATATGAATCTTTAATGGAATATCCAACGCCTTCCATTAAAGCTCTTATCATATGTCCTTTAGTTGTTGTATTTTTTATACCAAAATATACTCCTTTAGCATCATTATCTAAAATAGGTGTTCTTTCACCCATTAGATATGGTAAGAAATATAAATTATTACTTCCACAATCTATTTTTCGAGCTAATGAAGTCATTTCATCATATTTCATATTATATTGCTGATCTCTTAACCATTTAAGTGATGTTCCAAAGCCATTTGTGCAGCCCATATTATAATATTTATTATCTCCTGCAATAAATGTTTGAAGCTCACCATTAGGATATATTTTTAAATCATCACATGGATTAAATATTACTCCACTAGATCCAAGCGATATTGATATAGCATTAGAATTAATAATTCCACTACCAATCGCACTTGCTGCCTGGTCGGCCGCACCACCAACTACATATATATTATTTAATCCAATTATTTGTTCAATATCTTTTTTAATATATCCTCTAATATCATATGAATTAATTATTTTAGGTAATTTATTTTTATCAATATTATATTTATTTAATATTTCAACTGAATAATCTTTTTTATTAATATCTAATAGCTGTGTGCCAGATAAATCACTATATTCACTTAAAAAATCACCTGTTAGCATAAAAGATATATAATCCTTAGGAAGCATTATTTTATCTATTTTATTATAAATATCTAATTCATTATTTTTTACCCATAACAGTTTTGATAAGGTAAATGCTGACATTGGAATATTTCCACTTATTCTTTTACATTCATCAAATCCTAATTCTTTTTCTATTAATTCTTTTTCAAAATCGGTTCTATTATCACACCAAATAATTGAATTTCTAAGTGGCTTATTATTTTTATCTAAAATAACTAAGCCATGCATTTGACCAGAAATACCTATTCCTTTGATTTCATATTTCTTTTTACCAAAATATTTTAAAACATCAATTGTCGAATTAAACCAAATAATAGGATCCTCTTCTGCATATCCATCCTTGATAGAGATAATATCATATTCAACCAAATATGAATCTATGATATTTCCACTTTTATCAAATAATACACCTTTTACACCAGATGTTCCTAAATCTATTCCTAAATAATACATAGTTAACCACCTAATATAATTTTAGCATAATGTTTAAATTATTTATACTTTTAAATAAAAATATGATTCTTCATAAAGAGCAAAATAAAAAGCAGGGTGAGAAGTCCTGCTTAATATCTTTTTCTTTGCAATTATAATAATCAAACAATTAACGCTTAGAAAACACATCAATTGACAAAAACGTCTTAACCAAGCCATTTTTTATTTCTCCGGACACCTTCCGGACACATGAAAAACACCTTTTTTAACGTTATTTCATATAAATTTAGTCATTTATAGACCATTCAAAAATTCCCACATCAGTAGCACTTTTTTGAGAATTGAAATGAACTATTCTATGCTCTTTTATTTTATTAATTACCAGAACTCTTATAATGTTTTAATCCAATTCTCCAAAATATATATGCTAATGTATACATTGCAACTCCAACAAATGGAGCTAAATAATATACAAAGTTAGGATATACATTGTCTACCTTATTCATTAAAAATTCTGCTGGAAAATAATTAACAAATGCAAATGGAACTATAAATATAATAAAATATTGAATAAATGATTTAAATATAGATATAGGATATGTTGCTACCTTTCTTCCGTTTCTATAAAATAAGCTTTCTAAACTTTGACTCGAATTCAAAAAAAAGAAATTACATGTTGATGTAAATAAGAAGATTGCTCCTTGAATTAAAACTCCACCAAATATAATTGTTATAACATATAAAATATTTGTAAAGTTCCAAACTATACCAACATTTGCTGCTGAAACACTAAATAATACTATACCAAGTGTTCCATGACCAATTGCCGCGAACCAATCTGAATTAGATGACAATATTTGAAATAATACACCTCTAGGTCTTAATATGAACCTGTCCAAATCTCCCTTTGTAACAATCTTGTTGAAATCTCTTAATCCTGTAAAGAAAATTATCATAATACCATATGTTAAGAATATAAAACTAAATAGAAACATCATTTCATTTATATTCCATCCATTAATAGTATCAAATTTTAATAATGTAAAATATAAAGCTATTATAGCAGTTGCTT
>JAEEGL013652663.1_pt1 | contig 18072 bp, 15 predicted proteins | sample 9134231 | NCBI WGS metagenome assembly JAEEGL01 (sample SAMN16246548, study PRJNA631951) | gut metagenome | biome: gut microbiome; feature: rumen; material: fiber-attached | host: Bos | place: Iran: Karaj | collected 2018-10 | reverse complement strand
TATTATAGAGTAATCATCTGCCAACTCTGGTACAAAGGAATAAATGAAATATTTATAATATCCACTTCCATTATCAATGAGCAGATATCGGATTTCATTACCACAGTTGTCAGCGATAGAGTCTATAGGTGCATTCAGAACACATAATCCACTCAAGTATAAATCTTTGGATTCCCGATTCCTTTTTATTGATGCACTCAAACCATTTTGGGAAATCAATCGCTCAATACTATTATTTGAATAACCTCCTGGAATCTTATATCCATTTTTATTCTTCGGAATAACGCAGTACGAATAAGAATCTTTCCAGGCTTCTTCAGTACATAAGAAAGTAGAGCTTTCTCCCTCCACCGAGTCAACTATCCTACCCGTTCGACAATATCTATATGCACTCTCAGCAGAACTAAACTCTATCATCATTTCAGGAGGAAAAATGTATAGAATCAGCAACACCACTGCACATATTATAATTGACAACCATAGTCTAACTTTCGTGTATCTTTTCTTTAAGAACAAGAACACTCCCAGAGAGCATAAAACAAGCAGAACTATCCTAATAGTGAAAAAGATCATGAAAAACACCTCGCATATGATTTCCCATAGTTTGAATATGGAAGATACTCACCCGTCGTTATCATTGCGTATGCCCAAAGAGCAAACATGCCATCATAAGTAATGCTGTAATAGTGCGAAACCTCCATGTTTGATGATACTTGAGAAATACCAAATTCTAGTACACCTCTAAAGCAGGATAAATCTACTCGATAGCTAAGATAAATCTTCCTGCCATTTGAATCAGTATATGATAGATTGATACCAATATTATCCAGTCCAATACTAATACAATATGCAAGCCCAGCAATATTATAGCATAATCCAACCGAAGAAAGAAACCAGTTATCTTCCCTATACTGTGCATAAAAGTCTATCGGTTTTTGCATTGAACCCGTTGAAAAAGTAGTAACCATTACTCGTTCTCCTTGAATCACTTTCAATGGCAAATATATTCCGAATACTATTTCTTCTATACAAGCAACATCTACAATCTGAAAATCTGCTCCGATAAGATAATCGATGAAGTTAAAGGCAAAATTTAATTGTTCATCATCTCCTTCTGCGAGTAGCATAGCTAATAAAACATTATAAAGATCAAAGCCACCTCCATTGTCTGTTTCCAATACTGAAAAGCTAGGGATGCATCCACTTCTATCGTTCAAATTCACCGGATTATTCAAGCAATACGCGAAGGTGTTGTGTCCAACAACCCCCTGACCTGTGGAGAGCAGCACGTCCGCGGAGATGAACCTGCAGGTATTGGGATCGTAATAGCGGGACTGCAGGTAGTACCACTGAGTCTCGGTATCATAGACGTAACCGCGGTAGCGGAACGGCTGATCGAGTCCGACTGTTCCGGCATAGGTACCCGTCATTGACAGTACTTTACCCCAACTGTCGTAAATATATTCTACCACAGTCGTGCCCGTGCCGTCAATGAGCTTGACTATGACGATAAGCACGGGGCCATTTCGGGGGCGGAGGCCATCCGCCCCGAAGCAGAAAATGGATCAATTCACGAATATTGGGTATACTTCATTGGGAATATCGTTTGTATTGCAGCAATCTATGTAAGTAAAGCACTGATTCTCCGCATCAAACTTAAACAAAGCACCAAACGAGATCCCCCAACGACTTATAGGGCGTAATACAATATAGGGCTCGGCATTGTAATACACGACGGAATACAGATACTTATGCGCGTCAAGCTCGGGATAGCCCTGCTTCTTTGTAAGCTCATAGAGAAAACGCATTTCGGAGGATGAATTCAGCATTTCAGCAAAGGACATTGAGTATTCTTCCGCGCCATGCAGTATAAGAAGAGAATCGTCCTCTTGGATAAAGAGCCTCGTTTCAATTTCCGGATAGGTATAGTCTGCTTTCCGCAGCTCATTGGCAACTCCGCTCTTTACATCATATTCCACAACAGAATCCTGTGAATTGACAACGATTTTTCCTTTGTAGTAGAATGCGTACAACCGTGAATACTGAACGTCGTCGCCTTGATGATGAAGATACTCTGCGCTTCCATATCCCGAAGGATCGAACAGATAACATGATCCCATATCATAACTTTCTATTATCTCATAACCGCTGCCGTTTACATCTGCAGAGATGAGTAATAACGTATTGCCTTCATCGCCGATCTTCTTTGCGGCACAATAGCAATTGGTATCCTCTATGCAGAAAATCCGCAATATCTCCAACGAGTCCTTTTCCCTCATCGCAAAAAACGTTTGATTCAGATCAGAATAGCTGTCGGAATCAAGATAATCATAGCAAGCGGCAACGATTCCTTCGGCCGGAGTTAGCTCTTTGGAATTCAATATTATCTTTTCCATATCGTGTGCAGTAAAAATATTTCCGACACACGACGACGTCAAGAATACTATCAGAACTGTCGCAATAAAAATGAATCGTCTGTGTTTCATCGTTGTTCACCTCCTAATGAATGCCGAAATAATCATAAAGCGAAGTGGCATCATTGATATACCATCTACCATCATTTATATAATCCAAATCAGCATCTTTCGCGCTCGATTTAACGCGCGGAACAAGTGCAAAAAGGCTATAATATAAATCGTTATGAAGCTTCCATTCAGCGCTGAGACTTTCTGCAGTTCTCAGAAAGCCTTCTGTATGTTCAAGAATCCTGCAAATTCTCAATCGAATTTCTTCTAATTCGACCATAAATGAATTAACTATATGTGCTCCAGCGGAAGTAAAATTAATCATTACTTCGGTATATCCTTCATTCGCGAAAATCTCATTAATCAGTCGTTTTGCAGTATCCTGATTGAAGAATACTGTCAGGCTTCCTGAAGCCCTGTCTTCTATTAGCATCCTTTCCTGTTCATTGATTACACATGCGCAGCCAGAAGTGTCGCAACAATTCACCGGATTATTCAGACAACACGCAAAGCTATTGTGCCCAATAACCCCCTGACCGGTGGACAGCAGGACATCTGCGGAAATAAATCTGCAGGTAGCGGGGTCGTAATAGCGGCTCTGCAGATAGTACCATCCCGTTTCGGCGTCATAGACGTAACCGCGATAGCGGAACGGCTGATCGAGACCGACCGTGCCGGCATAGGTACCCGTCGTGGACAGCACTTTACCCCAGCTGTCGTAAATATATTCTACCACAGCTGTTCCCGAATTGTCAATAAGCTTGACTATGTCGTTTTGTGCGTTCCTGACGTAATAATATGTCGCAAATGTGCTTCCGTTGTTTGCGGAATAGTCCACGGCGGCAACGTTCCCCGATGCGTCGTACGAGAAGCGCAGTACTTTAGCGCTGCTGCCCGTTCCGATCTTCATGCCGATAAGCACGGAGCCGTTGTAAAAGTATTCGGTCGTCGTGCTGTTGACCGTCTTGCTCATGCGCAGGCCGTTCTCATTGTAGGCATAACCGATCTCCATCGGCCTGTTCACCCCGGGTACAGGCACCAAAGCCGAGACAAGCCGCTTTCCTTCCCAAGCGAGAGTGCTGCCCAGATAGCTCGTCGGGTTGCCCATCGCGTCGTAGGTGATGGTGTTCCCGTTGTACGAGGTCAGAAGGTCGCCCCACTGGGTGTTCGTATAGCCGTAGGTCACGGTCTCGAGCAGGTCGTGATTGCTCAAGTTTTCGAGAGTGCTGTAAGTGTACTTCTTCCTCAACAGCAGATTGCCCCACTCGTCATATGTATAGCCATACGTCGCGTTGTTTGAGTTCCCCGAACCGTAATAGAGGTTCTCCCTGACAAGCTGGTTTGCCGCGTCGTAGGTATAAGTGAAGCTCATGCTCCCCTTTGTGATCGCGGTGATATTCCCGTTCGCGTCGTAGGTATAGCTGTAGGAACCGTCCGAGCCGTTCTGATAGGTGGAAACAAGCGCGGTCTTGGAGCCGTTCGTGCCGGCAACATAAGTGATTACAGTCTCAAGAATATCACTGTTCCCGTTCTTGATCTTCCTGCTTGTGATCCTGCCGATGGCGTCATATGTATTTACGACGCTCCTGCCGTTATCGAGAAGCGCAGTTGTAGGACGGTTGTCCTTGTCGTATGAGTAAGTTGTCACCCACGAGGTCTGCTGATTGCCGTCTCCCAGCCTGCATGTGAGCTTTGAAAGATTGTTGTTCGCATCGTACTCGTACTTGTAACCTGATATCGTGCCAGTATAGGTCACCATGCTTCCGGATACTGTGAAGCTCTTTTCTGTTGACGCCATGCACCTTCCCGCGTGATCGTACTCGAAGAAGGTCGAGCGGAGAGTCTTGTAATTCCTCAGCTCGTATAGATCGCCCTCGCCGTTGTATATGTATTTGTAGGTGAGCACAAGGCTGCCCGCCGTGCCCTGCTTGATCTCGCTTACCCGATCGAGCTCGTCATATACGTACTCCGTAACGAAGCCGTTGCCGTAGCTAACTCTCTCAAGCCTGCCGTACTCGTCGTACTGATTCGTTGAGAGAACGATATTGCCGACCTTGGTATCGACTACTCTGCCCCATGAGTCGTAGGTAAAGATATAGACGGTATCATCACGCGTGATGTCGGTCAGTTTTCCGTAAGCGTCATAGCCATATTCGACCGTGCCTGTTCCGCTGCTCGTGAGAGAAGCGAGGCGGAGCATGGAAGCGGCGTCGCCGTAGGTATAGGTGGTTGTAACGTTATTGGTGTTGTTGTTAGCATTATCATTATTGGTTTTCGGATCAGTGATAGTCGTCTGCAGCCTTGTAGTGCTGTCGTAACCATAAATCACCGAATTGCCCCTTGCGTCGGTGACTGCAGTTGCGAGAGCTGTCGCGGAATCATATGTCGTAGCCGCTTTGATATAGTCGGTGCTGTTACCCACCTGCGTGCTTGTAACGTTACCGTTGGTATCGTAAACATTGGTCGTGATGACGCCTTCCGGTGTTGTCGTTGTCAGCAGATTGTGATTCGAGTCGTAGGTGTAAGCGGTGGTATTGCCCCTTGCATCCTTCGCGCTTGTAAGGTTGTTATTGCTGTCGTACTGGAAGTCGTTCTCCTGAGAGATAAGGGAGGTGTAGTTTTTGAGGTTTCCATTTGCGTCATACTCATACGCTTGAGAGAACTCCTCTCTGTAGAGCTGAGCACCGTCATAGTAACAGTCGTTTACTGTACGGTGGAAATTCAGGCTGATGACTATCTGATCATAGTCCCCCTTTGCGACTGCGCTGCCACAGGCGAACTGCCACTCGTTCGTATCCGCGCTGAAGTATACGGGACAGAAGTTGACCTGTGAGTTGTTCTTCTTGAACTGTATGCTCATGCGCTTAATGCCGTAATACAGCCCGTCGAAGCCCTCCATATGATATGGTATCGAGTCGGATCTCACCCATGCTCCGAAGGAATAGGTATCGCCCTTCTTGCCGTTCACTGAAATGCTCTGTTCGATACACTTTTCATTCTGAGAACTGCCGACGATGTGATAAACATAGTCGGAGAGCGAATCGGGATGGGAGTCGGATGTATCTGTAACAATACCGTCAGACGATGTGGTCCCGTTGTTTGTCCAAGAGCTCATTCCGTCCGAAAAGTCGGAGTTCTTGAGCATATTGTATCTGTTGGGAGCTTCGCCCTCCTCGAACTGAACAGCATCAACATAGGTTGTTCCTGAACTGCCGGATGGCTTTTCGATATGTACAGTAACAGTTTCAACTCCGGCGGGAACAGTAAATGTCACTGCACCGCGCTGCCAGTCGGTTGTATTGTCAAGCGTCTGAACTGTATCGCTTACCGCAAGCTGTGTGTTACCGTTGAATACCTTTAATACTCCTCCCGAGGCGCCTGCAAAGCGTGCGGAAAGAGTGTATGTTTTTCCTGCCGTTACCGAAACCGTCTGATCGGCATACTGACTTGCCGTCAGCTTGAGGCTGTACCTTCCCGTATAGAAGCAAGTCGAAGATGTGCTTGCACCTGACAGCGTCCATTCGGTTGTGCCGTTGTCAAATCCGTGATCCTTCAAAAGATTCACGACTGTGTTCTGCATCTTTGAAACTGCGGAAAGCTGCGTCGTGGTCTGCGGATCACTGTTGTACGCCGCATATACGGCATTGCCCGCGTTATCCCTTACGCTTACCGCCTGTCCGGCGTTATTGAACTGATAAACGGTATGTCTTTCCTGATCACTTCCCGGATCGTAAGTAACGGTAGTGACATTCCATCCATATTCATATGAAAGAGAATTGCCGTCGTCATTCCCGATATGCTCGCTTACCGAAACGACACGGGATCGGCCGTCGTATTCATATTCAACGGTATAGCCATCGATGCTCTCGACAGATTCTATCTTGTTGCCCGTATATGTAAATGTACTTGTATTGCCGTCGGCATATGTAACTGAGATGAGCTTCCCGGACGAATAGCCGTAGCTCATGCCAAGTCCATTGGGAACGGATACAGCGGAAAGTCTGCCATTCCCGTCATATGTCATCGTGATGCTCTGACCGTTCGACGAGTTCGCCGCCAGTTTCTCCGTTATCGAGGAGATGTGCAGATTTTGCTTGTTATTTGAGCCGATAACATTCGTGGTCGTGTATGTAATTAAAGTCTGATTCCCATTAGCGTCTTCAACGCGAATAAGGCGGCCAAGCTTCTTTCCGCTTACGGTCCCGTATCTGAATACGAGCTTGTTGTCGCCCTTGTCCGTGATCGTGATATTGCCGCTGATGCTGTTATCGGCCGAGATCGTGAGCACGGAATCGTGGTCCAGCTCATTTACATACTTCGTTGCTGTTTCTTTCTTGTAGTAATGTCTTGTACCGTCACCGTCGACGTATTCATAGAAGGTCTGCGTACCGTCTCCGTCGGTGATCTGTACTTCATTTATCTCCTGCGCGTAATTAAGTCTCCAGCCATAGCCGTAGCCGATATCCGTACCCATATCGTTGGTATTGTATACATGGGATACCGAGATAGGCATTGTGCCGTTGTTGATCTCTCCGTCGGCAAAGGAAAATGTCAGGTTGCCGCTGAACAGGTTGATATTACCCGTACCCGCTCTGCCGACGCCATGGCCCGAGTAATTGAAGCGTCCCTCGAGACCGGTCGAATTGATATAGATTATCGAGAAATAAGGGTGAAGCTCGTAATTGGGATTATAATTCGATGATGTATACTCTACATAAGGAGGGTTACTGCCGCCTTCCGTCTTGAGTCTGAGCAGTACGCCGTGGTTGCTCGACGGATCGAGATACCATTCCTTGACCAGCGTGGTAATATCTATACTGTTGATGTAACCAGGATACGCGCTGAAAGCGATATTCTGTATTCGGGAAGTATCTACCGAGCTTGAGCTGTTGGGATTGAAGCTGCTCCATGAAGTCGTGGATTCGCTCCATGATTTGATTATCTTGTAAACATCTATTTCCTTGCCGTTGCTGTTATTGACATTGGACGCATATCGTGTAAGGTTCAAAGATGCTTCGATAACGACGTCTCCGGGCTTGAGGGCAGGAAGGGTCGTTACCTGTATCAGACTGCGGTAAGTGCTGCTCGCTCCGAGCTTGATACGGTCATAGCTGTAGTATTTTCCGTTAACATCGGACGAACTGATATATGTATCCTGAACATTGCTTCTGAAATTAACATTGACGTCGGGATCTATCACAACGGGATAGACCGTTTCACCGCTCATGAGCCAGTCTTCGTCCGGAGTAAGGGTATATGTATAGCTTCCGTCCTCGTTAAAGATAAGCTCGACCTCGAAGCTCTCGCACTCGTTATCCTTTGCGTCGCGCATAACGGGAGCGGAGAAATACAAAACGACCTCTCCGGTCTCGTTCTCAAATAAAACAACATTTTCTTCCTGACGAGGCTTGAGTGTGGTCGTGAAGGTATAGGTATAGACCGGAGCTTCTTCCGGCTTCTCAAACAGAGTTATGTATTCCGAAAGGGTCTTGCAGCTGAGCTTGTACTCAAGACCGGCTTCAGAACCGTCCTCCATGTAATATGAAAGCGCGGACGAAAGCTCTTCCGGGAAGCGGAGAAGCCTGTCGCACTCTTCATCTGTCAGATCGCTCTTTCTCTCGCGTTCAGCGGGTATGCCGCTAACAACGCCATCCCTGTCGGTAATGCCAGGGATATCAGCATTTATCATTGTGAGAGTCTCACCGTTGTAGCTGATCGTATAAAGGGGAGAATCCTTCGAAATGCCGGACGAGAGCTCAACGACCAGATCATTGGCTGTATTGACGAACCTTCCGGTCTCCTCGTCATACTTGAGCGTATTATCTATCGCAGCCCACTCACCGTCGACCAGATAATGCACCGGATCTGCGTATGCGACCATTTCATCTGAGCCGTCGGCTCTGCAGAGGCGTTTGACATCCTCGTCTCTCTCGTCTGCGAGTTCGCCTACAAGAGGACTGTATGGATCGGGCTTACTTCCCCATATGCTGTTGATCGCATCTATATTCTCGCTCAGTTCGTTTTCTGCACGGATTCCCTCCGCAAGCATCGACGTCGGCTCGAATACTACATATGCGAATACGCATACGAGCGTCAATGCAGCGGCAAGAAGCCGTTTTGTATTACTGGTTCTCATGGTTTTATCCCGCCTTTCGTTATTCGATGAGCTTTAGGCCCTCTATATAAATAACAATCAATACATGCTCAAAGGGACAGGAATTGACAAAATATATTTTCCTCGTCTTGATTATTCTTTGTCAGAATGGTATTATTTTATTGACATTTTTCTATCCGGGGGATCAAGAAGCATGTTGTTCTATCTGTCTTTGATCGAGACCGATGAAGAGCGGGATCTGTTTACCGACCTATATAATGAGTATCGGCAGCCGATGCTTTTATACGCATATACAATACTGAAAAACCAACAAGACGCAGAGGATGTTGTCCACGACGTGTTCTGTATTGTCGCCGACAGCTATATTAAAAAGCTCTTAACAGATTCGGCGGCAAGCAGAAAGCATTTTCTTCTCGTCTGCATAAAGAACAGATCAGTCACGCTCGCCAAACGCAGAACAAAAACGGTTTCTTTTGATGAGCTTTCGGAAATCGGATATACCTTCCCCTCCGAAGCGGAAGAAATAAAGATCATAGACGATGAAGCCGATAAAGAGATGATCGAGAAAGCCAAATCCGCTCTGCTCGGACTCGACCGTCTATACAGCGACATTCTTTGGCTGAGCTTCAAGGGCTTTACAGCCTCGGATATTGCAAAGCTCTTTAATGAGAAAAGCGAAACGATCAAGAAGCGTATCTACAGGGGAAAACTAATGTTAAGAGACGCGGTGGGTATGAAAGGAGGCGAGATCTGATGTCCGATTTTGAAAAAGAACTTGCCAAAGCCTACGAAGAAGCAACGAACGCCGAGCTCGACGCGGTTATTGCCGAAGCCAAAAAGAACCCACCCGTTTTCTCCGACAGGTTCGAGAAGAGCATGGAGGAGATGATAAAGACCGGAAAACCCGATAAGCTCTGGAGTGATGACTATTCGGACTCCGGAGCGAAAACGAAGAAGCTCTCAAAGAGGGGCTTGAAAGTGCTGCTCATCGCCGCTGCGGTCCTGCTGGCGCTGACTGCCGTCGCCTGCGCCGTGCCGGAGATCAGGGAATCCATCGCCGGTTTCTTCGTGCGGATCTTCGGCGATCATGTTGAATACTCAAATCCCGATATCACGAAGGAGAGTATTGAGGAGGAGTATGGACTGGTACCTGTGCCAGCGGGTTATAAAATAATAAAAAAAACAACAACTAAAACGGATTTGGTTGTGATTTACTCCGATCCTGATGGCATTGTGATGTCTTTTGTTCAGTCGGTTAACCCTCAATTATCCTATTCATTAGATTCTGAGCATGGAGAGGTTTTTGAGCATGCAATAAATGGTAAGATTGTTAGGGTTTATCTTTCCGTCAACAGTGTTCAAGCTTCGTGGGTTGAAGATGGATACTACTTTTCTCTTACCTATCCTTCAGGGATTGATTTAAATGTTTTTGAGGAGATGATAAGGTTAATTAATAGACAGTAAAGGCATGATGATTGCGACGAGGTGCAGGCATCATGCCGATATAGCGTAATATTCTTAATCTTTGCTAACTTAAATCAATAATTGATTGTTGCAGTTTTTATTATTACATCGTTTGATCCTCCCGAACCATGAACAGTGTAAGTAACTGTTACGCGATAGGTGCCGGTTGAAATTAGATTTGTGCTGAATACATTATGGTATAAATATGATGTTGTCGAATCATGCCACACATTGTTATTATACCCAATATCTACCATGGTCCAAAACAGGCCCCAGTTTTTTCTCTCCACATATAAATCTGCCTCTATACAAGAAGTGATCCCATAACTGCCGTTTACCAAAAGAATAGCTTCAAGGTTACCATTCGTATCAACGCCTGCCGACAGATAAGCGTCCGTTGTGTTATTATACGTCATCGCTGCTTCAGCGTTCCTGAATGGAACAGCGATACCCATAACAAGCATCAGCGCTGCCAGCATGATTATTGTCCCCCGTTTAGTCCAAGTGTTCATATTGATTCCTCCTGAAATGTTTTTTATAATCATCCCGCAAAACGGCGGGACATCGTCTTATTGAAACGGGTGCAGTTCCCTGCCTTCAACGAAGCTGTGATGCGTCATGTAGCAAAGTATCACGGCGAACTCGCACCAGTCGGACATACCGTTTGGATGGGGTACGCCGGAGATCTCGTCCGCTTTTTCTATAAGCGCCACAAAATCGTTTTTTCTGTCTCCCGTCAAGATATCCGTCGCGAAAAACAACCAAACAGAAACCATGGATGCGCCCCTGTAGATATCGGCGGAAACGCGGTGACTTTGAGAAAAACGTTTTGCTTCCGCAATGAATCTCTCGGAGCCTGCGATCCGTTCCTCGACAGGGACCCGTGTTATAGATTCGAAAAAGTTGCTTATCATTTCATTGGCTTCTTTACGTCTTATTCTCCGCTCGTCGCTTTCATTTTTCAGCGAGTTTACCGTATCGCTGACCTTCGAATACGCTTCACAAAGTTTGTCTATGTAACGGTATTCCTCGTCCTCTCCGTATCGTTTGGACCATATCAGCTTGTCGCCCATTATATTTCTCCTTTTTCATGGTCGTAATAAGTCCCTCTATATAAATAACAATCGAGATCGGCGATGGGGACAAGATTATAAAAATATATTTTACAGAGCCCAAAGCAAAACGAGCGGCAGCGGCCGCCCGTTTCGGTATAGAAGCAATTTGGGGGTTGATAATTATGTACTGCATGATTATTTCCTTTTCTGCTCCGATTAGTTTTTCTCTAGATCGTTTCCTTATCAGGAAGCATCTGTTCGTGAGCTTTATGATTATTTGACAGCATGCTGCTAATCAAGTACTATTTCGCGTATCACCATCCCCTCCGCTGTTGCCCGGCAGGAGTCCATCTGCCGGATCCAGCCGAGCTGATCGCGGGCTTTTAGGTTTTCGGTGACGCCTTCGGCTTGGGCGAGCTGGAAGGTAATGAGGTCGACCTGTTCCATAGCTTGATGGTCGATGTCTATGAGGTGCTGTGTCAGAGTGTTCTCCATCAGCATCAACGCGAAGGTATCCGGCTGATGCTCCTTCAAGTACTTTTTCCTCATACGTCCGAAGCGACCAATGTCCCCGGACGGCTGGGGAGGAAGAGTTAGGTCTGGGTAGTAATAGTCGCCTTGTTTTGAATAAGTGATGTCCATGTGTATCTCCTCCTTATGATTCAATGAATTCTTTGATGGGTTCCTGTGCCGCTTCCAGTAGGCCGGTCATAATCCCTGCGAGAAGCGGGACGGCGATCAGCATGCCGCCGATCATGAGCAGCTGAAGCATTAGCTCCTTTGAGCCGCTGCCGATAATAAGCAGAAACAGGTCATACACGAGCAGCAGCCCTCCGCCTATCGTGAGTACAAACGCTACCGCTTCTCCCGCAAGTTTGAATGCAATCTTCAATACTGCGAGCAGCAGCCATACTGGGGCAAGCAGTATTTTGAAAACAGTCCGCATAGTCATATCCTCCTTGGTCTTTCTGAGAACATGATAGCAGACCGAGTTTGTTTTGACGAATATGCGAATCGCACGACGGTATTCGAGTTTTTTCAGCATAATGTGTTTGCATATGGATAGCAAGCTGATATAATAGCATTGATTATTCTAGACAGGAAGGAAGCGCGAATATGGGACTTGTAAAAGAAGATATGATGATTTGCGAAGATCGTGGATACGGTCACTGTGATAAAGAAGTATGTAGAGACTGTATAGGCGACAAGCATCTTAAAGAGTATATCACTGCAAATGGTTATATGAGTACTTGCGATTATTGTGGTCGAAGACGCAAGGTTATTACTGTTGAGGATCTTCTTTCTCCGATAATGTCAGGCATAAGATTTGAATTCGAAAAAGCATACGATTACTATTTTGACGGCGAGTATATAGTAGATACTTTAAGTGTGTATGATATGGTTCACGATATACTTGCATTCGAGGCTGGAATTGATAACGAAAATCTTCTCAATGATATTTCGTCGACTTTAAACGATGATTTGTGGTGTGAACGGAATATGCTTCGTGGAAAAGACCACGAAATGTATCTTTTGAGTTGGCACCAATTTTGCAAATTGGTTAAGGAAAAGATGAGATATGTTTTTTTCAGAAGTTATGAAAAAAACATAGACCCGGATATGCCGTCCCCAGCAGAAATCCTTGATTTATTGGCAGCAGGAATTGAAAGCCTTGGCCTTATTCAAACAAAACCTGAAAGGACTCAACTATTTAGGGGGCGTACCCATTCCGAAGGAGAAGAATTAAAGGATTTCGGCCCTCCACCCGCTAACAAAGCATCCTCAAATCGAATGAGTCCTGAAGGTATTCCAATGTTTTATGCTGCATTCGAGGTTGAGACAGCTCTAGCTGAAATATGTGATGAAAAGCCATGCGCAACCATTGCAAGGGTTCTAACTTCTCGTGTATTGAAACTAGTTGATTTATCTAGATTGAATAGAATGAAAATCCCATCCCTTTTCGATGAAGATAAAAGGGGGAGACGTCAATTGGTCCGATTTTTGAAAAACTTCGCAGAGGAGATAAGCTCAAAGGTCGAAGGGAATCCTGCTATTGATTATATTCCTACGCAAATAATCACGGAGTTTTTCAGATATGTATTTAAACCTATGGATAACACCACCCTTGATGGAATCGTGTATAGTAGTGCTGCGAGGAAAGGCGGCCATTGTATCGTGCTATTTATGGATAATAAAGATTATGAAGATGACGAAAAATGCATGGTGAACAAGGAAAAAATGTTGTTACGACTATTCAGAAAGACATATGAGGAATCCTGCGTTTCCTCGTATTAAGCCGCTCCATGAAGCATCCGCATTACTTTGCGGTTTTCGATAATCGTTTCGGGATATGCGTGCTGTTTTCTATAAATCCTTTATGATGATTCGCACCAAAAACCCGGGTTTCTCAACCCGGGTTTTTCTTTGCCTAAAATGCCTAAAATTCAATGATTATAAGGGTTTTTTAAGCTCCAAATTTCAACTTGGATCAGCTTAAAATCGATAAAAAACAAGATGCGTTGCACACCGGTTGCACACGCTCTTAGGTTCGGTTTTCTCAACTGTTTAACAGTTTTTCTGCTCCCGACACGATCCCGTTGCACACTTTCGGGCAATTTTAGCTTTTTTTAGTTAAAACATGTCCATTTCTCCTGCGTTTTCTATGCGCATATAAGCATATTTTTTCTTTGCCAAAGCAGAGTCAGACGAACTTTTATTTCCGGACCACCGGGTTCGCGGTAAGAGTAACGATCTGAGGACGCAAAAGATTTGCCACCTCCGTATGGGGTGGCAGTTATACATAGATATGGGATGCTATATCAGAAAGTGCCCTCATCACAACGACGGTTGTGATACAAGCCTATTTTTATGTAAAGATCGTTTGCTCCAATGAGAACTGATTGATTGAGAAAAGGTGCCTCTCACATATTTTGCTCTACGAATAATACTATTATTATCTTCTATACGTAAATAAAGCCCTTCACTATCAGTTGTACCAAATGAGGACTTTCCAAGTAGAGAATTAAGCTTATCTATAGAAATATGCCCAACAAAGATAATTGGGACCAAACTCAGCCCTATAGTGCTGACCAAGCAATTACGTTCCCGAGTTGATAGGAAGAGTTCATCCTGCTTATCATATACGTCAAATGCGATAAACCAATCAGGTAATGCATTATAAAACACACTGTGTGTAAAATAGCACCATTCACCAAACAAGATGTATCTGTCCGATAATGCATCCAACAATGCTGACTCCTTGTCACTTATCCATCTATTCAGAATCGCCCATTGTCCAACAAATGGAGGGCGAAGGTAATCGCCTCTGTTTTGAAAACAAATAGCTCCATTAGTATCAAAGGATATTCCAAGATTAGCCCCATCTATTTTTTCTTCCACTATTACCGGCTTTGTAAAAAAGTCTTCTGCTTGATCAACAGAAAGAATCTTGTCACAACGCTGGATTTTAATGTTAGGTGTCATCAAATATGGTGTGGTAGGATACTTATAGAAAAACTCATCATTCATTTTTCCTTTTTCTTTCCTTTACTCCTTTCTTTCATGTACTCCTCGCATAAAAACACTACTTGGACGCCTTCGGATTGTAAAGCTTCTCGACTTATCCACCAGTCTGTATCGGAACCGTTAATAATTGGCGGATGATGCGGGTGAGCTTTTGCAAGAGCAACAAATTTTCGATCTGAAGGGTCAAAGTTTTTCAGCCCAGGCGAGGCAGGGAATTCTTTATAGCTATTATTCCCAATTTTAGTGATATTAATCAAATCAGCATCACCTAATAATTGTTTACGCAATACCCATTTCAAATATACTGTGGCAGCATTGTCAGATGCTGCCATGTTGATATTTCTTCTATACTCATTAAGAATCTCACCACCCGCGTCCAAAACGATAGTATCAGAAGAGTGAATAAGTTGCGAAATGAATTGAAGGCATGCTGCCGAGCATTTCCTATCTATTTCATCTATAGGACACAAGTCAGCTGCTTTAAGGGGAACATTGGTATCAATAATAACATGACCCATTCTTACGACCTCTTAAGTGCTGCTTCTGCTTGAGCAATGATATCACCGTTTATATCTCCAAAGAAATTCTTCGGCCAATTGATTATCTCTCCCAAGAGATTGATTTCTAACGGTTCCAAAACAGCAGGAGTTTGCTCATTGTTTGCAAAGTAAGCTGAAAAGCTTTCCTCTGGAAGCTTCTTCTCGGCAATCCTTCTCTGAAATCTTCGTAAAAAATGCTCGGAATGGGTTTCAATGATCAGCTGAATATTCCTGGGCTTGGCGTTTTCTCTTGCAGAAATTGCAGAAATCATAATATCAGCAAGCGCAGATTGAGCGCTTGGATGCAAATGTAATTCTGGCTGTTCCATAATGATTATTGAATTAGCAGGGGCATAATACAGCTGAACAAGTATCGGAAGTATTTGTGAAACTCCGAATCCGACATCTGGTATATCCGTAGGCGTGGATGATCCTTTTGTTTTTACCTTAACATCATAGTCCTGACGATCGTCACTAATCTTTTCAATCTTAAACTCATCTACTAGTCCCATTTCTTTCAAGGCTTTAGCAACAATTCCTTCTAGATTAAGTTTCTGTTGCTTTGCTTTATGATTGTACAGCCTTGATTGTGTTCGGGAAGCCAAAAGCGCAAGTATTGTATCTCTGCCAGTGTAGCCAACGCTTGCTGGAGCAGAGCCGGTCCAACGATAATGTCGTTGACCTCTCTCTCTAAGTGGTCCGATATAGTTTATCGTTGAAAACAGATCTTCATGAGCGGCATTCAACTGAGGGGTAAAGTATGCGTTTTTATAGTATGTAAGCATCTCGTCAGGGAACCCATAGAATCGATATGGACTAGGAAGCTCCCATGGTCTTCCTAAAGTCCTAATTAATTTGGGATCACTACCGACAGCTTTATATGCACGCGCAGAGCTTGCCTTTGCAACTCGATCAAGAGATATTGATAGTGCAGTAGCATCTTTAAGAAATGCTTTATACTCTAGTTTTTCCACCTCAAGGGAATAATTACCCTCTTTTCCATAAACCCCAATTTGGCCATGAAAGCGAATAGAGTCAGCAGAACACGGTGTCTTTTCAGGAATAGTAAATTCCATCGTTTTCGGAAGAATCCAGTGATACTCAAAGTCAAGCATATTATCCTTGTCATGCATATAAAGCATATCAACCGCACCACCAAGTTCAACTGCCGAGTCCGAATCGCCTAAGAAAAGAACTGTTTTCCTATCTGATGAAGTACTGCTTTGCTTTAAGAGCATAAGAAACTGACCAATGCTTGATTTGCCGGAACTATTACTACCAAGGAAAAGGGTTATAGGTGAAAGATTAATTCTTCCAGTATCCTTCCATCCCTTGAAATTCTGAATGCGGATCGACTTAATCATAGCGAGCATCCTTTCGTAATTTTGATACTTACCCTGTCACAAGAAGTCGCTTGTTTCCTGTTGAGAGGGAACTCATCCAAACTCTTAACGCCATTCCTATATAGAGTATACTCTAAAAACACTACAAAATCAACGGTTTTTTATTGTATTAGTCAGTTTATCTATACTGTGCATTAAACTTGGCTAACTCTACAACTCGCATAGTTGAAAACAAGATTCTTAAGGAATAAAAAGCCTTCTCTATTAACGGTGTTTGAAATGCAGGAATGCAGTATCTGTATGAAAACTCATAGTCCAATTTGATAACAGTAGAATAAATAATCCCTGCGGCACCGGATCCAAAGGGTCTAACCCTTTGCAAGTAGCCTATATTGTTATTATCCGCATACCTAACTATTGTAGCAAACAGGTTGAAAAGGGATATTTGACCAGTAGATAATGAATCAAGTGTTGGGCAAATAACACTATTGTCTGCCTTTTTGACAATACTGAATCGAGATCCGCCACTATTCCTATAATTGAGCTGAAAGAAAACATCATTACCGAGAATCCTGCTTAATAGAGCCTCAAGATTTGTTCTTGCTTGCTTAAGCAATAGCAAATCATTAATGGTCGAAATAGGTGTTAATTTTATCCTGAATTGGTTTCCTGTAACATCAGCCCTAGAATCGGCTATGACATCTAGTAGCCACTGCAGGTTACGCGAACACGTCATACATGAGGAGCATGAACAGATCGCTCTCGATGGTCGCTATGGCTTTATCATCCTTCATGAGCTTTGAAAAGGATCTCGGGATCTCCCTCAGCGGAGCGGGATTTCTGTCAAGTATCTCTTTCGGGATGAAGTAGTATGCGGGAAGATACCTCGAGTTCTTCAGCGGCTTGAATTCGCCGTTATTTCTTCTGAACCATATCATTTTTTCACCTCCTTTCGGTTGGTCTCTATTTTTTATCGACAAAGCAATAGCACGAATGTTCCATTCGTTGACGTATTTTATCAGATTATTTGTTTGAATGCAATACCATCATGGATTATACATATAAAAAACCGACCTGGGCAAAAGCCCAAATCGGTTATTGTCGTTATGATGTTTTCCTTGTCAGCAGGTGCCCCCGGTTATCGTAGGTATAGGCATACGTCGCATTATTCGAGTTCCCCGAGCCGTAGTACAGGTTCTCCCGGATAAGCTGGTTCGCCTTGTCGTACACATACGAGAACTTGACCGACGCCTGTGAGAAGGTGCCGTTCCCGCGCCAGATCTGCGTGATGTTACATAGTAGTCGTTATTGGGGCAGATGTTTTCTGCCCCAATAACCGTCATTTCTTTCATGTGCTGTTCAATATCCCAAACAGAATAATGGAAAACGGAGTGCTCTATCATGTCCTCAGTCTTTCGTCAACACTATTATAGAGTAATCATCTGCCAACTCTGGTACAAAGGAATAAATGAAATATTTATAATATCCACTTCCATTATCAATGAGCAGATATCGGATTTCATTACCACAGTTGTCAGCGATAGAGTCTATAGGTGCATTCAGAAC
>JAEEGL013126812.1_pt1 | contig 18072 bp, 3 predicted proteins | sample 9134231 | NCBI WGS metagenome assembly JAEEGL01 (sample SAMN16246548, study PRJNA631951) | gut metagenome | biome: gut microbiome; feature: rumen; material: fiber-attached | host: Bos | place: Iran: Karaj | collected 2018-10 | reverse complement strand
GATAGCGTCGCTGCGCGACGCAGGAGCGGTGCCGACGGCAGAGGTGCAGGCCTTGTGGGACAATCCGATGCCGAAGACGGGGTGGGATCCTGTGGAGCCGCTGATGACCACCACGTGGAACCAGCGTCCGCGGTATAACCTCATGTGCCCCTACGACTACAACGACTCGGCATACTGTGTGACAGGCTGCACGGCGACAGCGACGGCGCAGGTGATGAAATACTGGAACCACCCCGAGGTGGGGTGGGGGAGCTACGCCTACTATACTTACTCATATGGTGTCCTGTCGGCAATCTTCGACACCACGCACTATCGCTGGAACCTTATGCCCGACGCCCTGACCGCGCTAAGCGACAGCGCCGAGATAATGGCTGTTGCAGAGCTGATGTACCATGTGGGTGTGGCCGTCAGGATGAACTACAGCCCCAGCGGCAGCGGCGCCGCTGTAAGCTCGCAGGGTAACTCCAGCTACCCCTCGGCCGAGACAGCCCTGAAGACCTACTTCAAGTATAGCCCCCTGCTCTACAGCATCTACAAGGAAGAGCACAGCGATGCCGAATGGGACAACCTCATAGCCTCCGAGATTCTTGCCAGTCGACCGGTCCTCTATGCTGGCTACGACCCTAGTGGCGGCCATGCCTTTGTGCTTGATGGCATAGACTCTGTAGGCATGTTCCACGTGAACTGGGGTTGGGGCGGTGCCTACGACGGCTACTACACCACCGACTCGCTCTCGCCTGGAGCGGGGGGTGTGGGCGGCAACGCCACCTACACCTTCAACATGAACAACTCTGCCGTTATCGGCATCATGCCTTCGGTGCCGACGACCGACAGCGTTACGGTGGTAGACATGCGATATGACAGCACGTTGGGTACTGTGACTGGCAGCGGCACATATACGCCGTTGGTGGACGATGTGGAGGTGTGCGCCCATGCCAACGAGGGCTACCGCTTCGTACGCTGGGCTAGCGGTTCGACGGAGAACCCTCTCTATTTCCTTGCCAACGGCGACGTCATCGACTCGGCTATCTTCGAGCCCGTACACGGTGATACCGTGGGCTACTGCGATGACGGCTACCGCTCGTCGTGGCGCGACGACTACGGCGACACCACCCAGTGGGGCATACGTCTGCCCGCCGCTGTGCGCAACGGAAGCCGCAGCCTCACCGCGGTGCAGTACATACCTTATTCCACCCACTGCTATTACTACCTCAACATCTATATTGCCGATGATATAAACGGCGCCACGCCAGTATACACCAAGTCGGTCTACGCCACTGACGCAGATGTAAGGCATTGGAACACCATAACCCTCGACTCGGCCATCTGGATTGCCGACACTGCGACGGTGTGGATCACCTTCCTCTGCGAGTGCGGCGGCTATCCCGCCACGATGGGCCGTTACTGCGGCAACAGTGACGGTATATGGTACCACCTGCCCACGGGCTGGGTGCAGTATGACCAGGCAGACGAGGTGTTCTACACTTGGATGATACGTGGTGTCTTCGAGGAACGCATGGTGCATGTGGGTATTGAAAATGTTGGCTATTGCTGGTCGGATTTATTCTATGGCGCTGGCGACTACAATGTGGGCGACACGGTGACCGTGGGTTGCAACGACGACTATTTCGTGTGGTGGGAGCAAGGCGACAGTGTGATCAACGACCGTAGCATAACCTTCGTTGCCACTGGCGACACCACCTTCTATGCCTATTGCCACGAAGTGGGGATAGACGATGTGGAGGGCTATGCGGTGCGTGTGGCTGTTGTTGGTCGCAGCGTGAGCGTGGATGTCCCCGAAGGGACTGCGATTGCCGTGTACGACGTGCAGGGACGCCTTGTTGCCAACCGCAGGAGCTTCACCGTGCCAGCGGCGGGCGTGTATATGATACAGATTGACGGCAAGGCTGCCAGTCGGATAATTATCCCATAAAAAGACTATGAAATTACGCCAGATAATATTGTCATTACTCTTTGTCGCCGTGTGCGGCAGCGTGGAGGCCAAGCCTGTGGAGCCTTCGGTGGCACGGCAGGTGGCTTCGCGTTTCCTGCCGCAGGGCGAGCTCACCGTCACGCCCCTGGGCGATGCGCTATACCTGGTGCGTCCTGTTTCGGGCGAGGGTTTTGTGCTTGTCGCTGCCGACGACTGCGTGGCACCTGTGTTGGGCTTTTCCCCCGACGGCAGCTTCCCGATGGAAGAGGTGCCAGCGCATGTGCAGGCTTGGGTGGACGTTTACAGCGCCGACATTGCTGCACGACGTGCGATGGGCGTTGAGCCAACGGACGAGGTGCAGAGACTGTGGATAGCCGACAGCCCCAAGGGAGGGCTGGAGACTGCGGTGGCGCCTATGCTCACCACCACGTGGAGCCAGTCGCCGCGATACAACAATATGTGCCCCACCGATGCCAGCGGACACCATGCTGTAACGGGCTGTGTGGCTACGGCTACGGCGCAGGTGATGAAATACTGGGAGCACCCAATCCGTGGACGCGGCGCCCACCAGTATTTCTCGGACTTCGGCCTCCTGTATGCCGATTACGACACGGTGTATCCGTGGAGCAGCATGCCGAACAGCCTGGGCTGGAACAGCACGAACGACCAGATCAACGCTGTGGCGTTGCTGATGTATCATGTGGGTGTGGCAGTGGAGATGAACTATGGCGTGGGCTCCAGCGGAGCACAGGTGCTGGAGGAATACGGACCGTCGTCGGAATGGGCGTTGAAGACCTTCTTCCGCTACAATCCCGAGCTTGTGGGCATAAGGAAAGCCAGCTATGTTGCCAAGGACTGGGACAGCATAATGCTCTCGGAGATGCACCACGGGCGACCTGTGCTGTATACGGGCTTCGGTGCGGATGCAGGCCATGCCTTTGTGATTGACGGCTGCGCGGTGAACTCGAATGCCAGTACTGGGCTGCGCTATTTCCATGTAAACTGGGGCTGGGGCGGCAGCTATGACGGCTACTTCACCCTTGACGCCTTGAACCCCGGCGGCGGTGGCACAGGCAGCTCGTCGTCGCACAGCTACAATGGCAGCTGCCAGGCGGTGATAGGCATAAGGCCTTTCCGCAACAGCCTTGGCGACAGTGTGGCGCTGGTCAACGTGTGCAGCACCGACGATGCCACGGGTACGGTAAGCGGCAACGGGGTGTACACCGTTGGCAGAGACAGCATCTACGTATATGCCACGCCAGCGCACGGCTACCGTTTCCATAGCTGGACGAGCGGCAGCGTGGCGAACCCCATCATAATGCTTGCCGACGGCGACATAGTGGACACGGCAATCTTTGTTCCGATAGGGAGGGACACCATAGACTACGCTGGCGATAACTTCGTCGGCGCCCTCAGTGCCGCGACGAGCGACACCACCCGTTGGGGTATTCGCATACCAGCCGACTTGCGCGCCCCGCAGCGCAGCATCACGGAGGTGCAGTTCTACGTTTACGGCAGCGGATACTACAACCTGTTTATTTATCAGGGCGACGTGCTGTGTCCCGCCACGTTGCTTTACAGCCATCGGGGCTTTTACTTCGGGTTCAGGTGGATTACCATCACGCTGGACAGCGCGGTGGTGGTGGACAACAGCCGACCGCTGTGGGTGACGTTTATGAACGACGGCTTGGAACATGTGTATCCCGCGGCGACGAGCAACTACTGCGGCAATCCCGACGGGTCGTGGTTCTACGAGTCGGGACGGTGGAGCTCGTGCGAGACGTCGCACAGGTGGTATACGTGGATGATACGCGCCATCTTTGCGGAGCGTGACAGCCTGTACAATACCGTAAGCATCACGACTGCGTACAAGGGCGACACCCTAGGCTTGCCGCTGCCAGAGCAGTATGCTGTCACGGGCGCGGGCACCTATCCCGAGGGCACTACGGTGACGGTGACTGCCGCCGCAGGCAGCGGTGACACGCTGTTCCGCTACTGGGAGACGCCGTGGGGCAGCAGAATAAAGGGCAGGACGTATACGTTCGTGGCCGACTATGACCTAAGCCTGAAGGCCGTGTACGGGCCGTACCTGGGGATAGGCAGCGTGGGCGAGACGTTGTATGATGTCGACATCGTGGGTCGCACGGTAAGCGTTGAGGCGCCGCACGGCACGGATATCGCCGCCTACGACCTGCAAGGCCGCAGGGTGGGCGAGGGGAGACGGTTCACGTTGCCGGGAGCAGGAATATATATCCTGCGGGTCGATGGAACAGCGAAGAAACTAATTGTATTCTAGAGATATGGAACAGACAAAGAGACAAAACACTCCGTGGGTGGCTATAGTCACCATGTTCTTTATGTTTGCCATGATATCGTTCGTCACCAATATGGCGGCGCCGTTCGGCAACATTTGGAAGAACCAGTATTCGTGGGGCGGCATGCTCGGCAATATGATGAATTTCCTGGCGTACCTGATCATGGGTATTCCCGCAGGTCGCATCATGGCTCGCATAGGCTACAAGAAGACGGCGCTGTGGGCGCTCGGCGTGGGCTTCGCAGGCATGGTGGTGCAGTACCTCTCATCGCTTGTGGGCGCTGGCACGGAGACGTTCAGCGTCGGCGGCGAACCCGTGATGCTTAACTTCGTGGTGTACCTGCTGGGTGCCTTTATCTGCGGCTTCTGCGTGTGCATGCTGAACACGGTGGTGAACCCGATGCTGAACACGCTGGGCGGCGGTGGTAACCGCGGCAACCAGCTGATACAGACGGGCGGCACGCTGAACTCGCTGACTGGTACGCTGACGCCGCTGCTGGTGGGCGCGTTGATTGGCACGGTGACGGACCGCACGGCGATGAGCGACGTGGCTCCGCTGCTGTTCATTGCCATGGGTGTGTTTGCACTGGCTTTCGTGATACTGCTGTTTGTAAGTATTCCTGAACCGAGCCTCCAGAAGGAGAAAACAACCGTTAAGGATACCCACAGCGCTTGGAGTTTCAGGCACTTGGTGCTTGGCGTGGTGGCTATATTCTTCTATGTGGGCACCGAGGTGGGTATACCTGCCGAACTGAATTTCTACCTGACGGACGACCCGCTGTGCGGAGCCGCCATAGGCGGTGCTGTGGCAGCGGTGTACTGGCTGCTGATGATGGTGGGACGTGCGGTAAGCGCCTCGATAAGCGGCAAGGTGAGCACGAGGACGCAGCTGTCGACGGTGTCGCTGGTGGCAATAGTGCTAATCGTGGTGGCTATCATACTGCCGTCGAGCATCCGCGTGTCGATGCCTGGCTACAGTGTGGCCGAGGGCTTCTCGATGTTCCAGGTGCCGCTAAGTGCTTTGTTCCTTGTGCTTTGTGGCTTGTGCACGTCGCTGATGTGGGGTGCAATATTCAACCTCGCCGTGGAGGGCTTGGGCAAGTATACGCCGCAGGCTTCGGGCATATTCATGATGATGGTCGTGGGCGGCGGAGTGATGCCGCTGCTGCAGAACTGGCTGGCTGGCGCCGTGGGCTACATGGGTAGCTACTGGATGGTGGTGGCCATGCTGGCGTACATCCTCTTCTATGCCCTCGCGGGGTCGAAGAATGTGAATAGAGATATACCTGTGGAATAGAGGTAACGAAGATATGAAGGGTCGCTGCGGCGGCCCTTTTTTTTGTCTCTTTTGTCACCTTTTGGTCATCCTCCTCCAACATTTTTGGTCATACTCCTCCACCCTCGCGGGGCTCGGGTCCCCCTCCCCTATCTTAGGGGAGGAGCTGGGAATGTTCTTTAGGGGAGGAGTTGGGAGTGTGTTTTGAGTAGAGAAGGAGTGGAGGAGGAGTAGAGAGATGGGGGTTAAGAGGCTGAGTGTTAGGGTGTTGGAAATGAGAGTGTGGTATATTATGTTGATAACGTGATAGATAGAGGTGGGGGATTGGGAGGTGGAAGTGTTAAAAAAAGACAAAAATTTGCTTTTCTCAAGGAGGTTTGCTACTTTTGTTGTTGCCTTTGGGAAGGCATAATATAATTAGAATATAATAATCAATAAATTAACTAAATCTAATCGTTATGAAAAAGCTCTTATCAATGCTGATGCTTGTGGCGGCGATGCTGCTGCCGTGGGCATCGAGGGCACAGGATGGCTGTACCCCAATCAGCACTTTCCCAGTGAGCTACGGCTTCGAGGCCTCGGAAGGCTTCACTGCAAGTGTGACTTCTGCCGCAGCATGCACGACGAATGTCTTCAACAGCTGCTGGCGCAACGAGCAGACCACGTTTAACGGTACAACCGGTTCGGGCCGTATCTGGCACATCTACGGTGGTACCACAGTGGGGCAGATCCACGGCGGTGTGCATTCGCTGATGCTGCCTGACAAGGGTTCCTCAACGGCAGGTGTCAGCACCACTATGCTGGTGTTCCCGCCGATGGACTTCACCTATTCGGGCGGCTATGTGGTGACGTTCTGGATATACAGAAATGGCACCAGTACGACCGCGAGCCCTGAAGGATTCAAGGTTTATGCCAGCGACACAGATACGATAGGTCCCAACGCGGTGGAGCTTGGCCACTATTCGCGCCATTACCCGTTGCCCTATCCCAGTGCCGAGTCGGCTGCGGGCTGGTACCAGTATGAGACGGTGCCCATCACCCTGTCGGGCACGGTGTATCTGATTTTCGAGGGACAGAGCTACTATAGTTCGAGCACATATATCGACGATGTGGTAATCATGGAGGCTCCCACCTGCATAAAGGTGTCGAACCTGACAGTGGATGCGACGCAGACCACCACCAACAGCCTCACCCTCAGGTGGAGCGACGCCTTCAACGCGAGTCCCAGCTACAGTGTATATATGTTTACCGCCAACGACACCACGCTGGTGCAGAGCGGCATCACCGACACATCGTATACTGTCAGCAACCTGAGTTCGGGCACTTCGTACACCTTTGCCGTGGTGACCGACTGCGGCAACGGCGACACCTCGATGTTCTCGTCGATGGTGACGGCATATACCGCCTGCGGTACCATTACTTCGGACGACCTGCCATATAACGAGGACTTCGAGTCGTACGGCACCGGCTCGGCGAATCCTATCCATCCATGCTGGCACAAGGGAGTTGTGGCATTGACGGGTTCGGGCACAACTATAAACTACCCGTACCCCTATTCAACTGCCGCCATCCACGGCACGCGCGGATTGTACTTCTATGCCGCGAAGACCGCGTCGACCAGCTACTACAACTGGTTGGCGCTGCCCCCGATAGACGAGACGTTGAACATGAGCGACCTTATGGTGACCTTCAGCCTGAAGCGCACCGCCACGGCTACTCACCTGACCACCCTGGTGGTGGGCGTTACCACCAACTACACCACTGCTGCGGGCTTCGTGCCTGTGGACACCATAGATCTTAGCACAGCAGGCACAGGCACGGTGCATGACATGGAGGTGAGTTTTGCCAACTATAGCGACACAGGCCGCTACGTGCTGTTCTATGCCCCAGCCCCAGCCACGTCGACCAAGTACAATGCGTTCTACCTTGACGACATATCGCTGAAGCTCATACCTTCGTGTTTCCGTCCGACGGAGGTGCGTGTCGACGATGTGCAGACCGACGAGGTGACCCTCAGCTGGACGCCCGACAGCCGCACCACCAACCCCTCGAGCTGGCAGATAGAGTACGGAGAGGAGGGCTTTGTTTCCGGCACTGGCACGACAGAGTATTCAGGCGACACGACTGTTACCATCACGAGCCTTGACCCGTCGACCCGCTACGAGTTCCGTGTGTCGGCCGACTGCGGCAACGAGATTTCGGAGGAGCGCTCCATAGTTGTGGCTACCTTGTGCGAGCCCCTGGAGCTGCCCTACTACGAGAACTTCAACGGCATGGCTTCCCTTGCCAACGGCGACGGTGTAAGCATGACGGGCGACGCCCCCACCTGCTGGGATATGCTGGGTTCGAGCGGCTCGTATATCGCACTTTACAGTACTACGACGTACCTCTATGGCGGGACGGGCTACAGCCTCAAGTTCCGCTCGGGAGTTAACAATGAGGCTACATACCTTATACTTCCCCCGTTCGAGGAGCCCACAAGCAGCCTTGAGCTTACGTTCCAGACACGCCCAGAAGGCACCAGTGCCTCGTCGGGTGTATTCGAGGTGGGCTATATGACCAATCCGACGGTGGCTTCGAGCTTCGTTGTTGTGCAGCACTATGACTACAGCGACTTCAGCGGAGCCTATGAACAGAGGGCTGTCACATTCCCCAACGCCCCCGATAGTTCGCGCATCGCGATGCGCCACATACCGACATCGGCTTCGTGGTTCTGGTTTGTGGACGAGGTTGACGTGCATATGGGACCTTCGTGCCAGGGACCGCAGAACATAGTGATCAACGGGCTGACCGACATGCAGGCTACCCTTGTAATCACCGACATCAACCATGAGGACAACTATATCATCACGCTGCAGAGGGAAGGCGACACCAACATCGACACCTATACCACGACCAGCGAGAGCTATACCTTCACTGGGCTTAACTCCAACACGATGTATCATGTGACCGTGGTGACGGATTGCGGCGACGGCAGCTACACGACAGCTATGCGGACGGACTTCCGCACGGCCTGCACGCCGATTGCTGATACGGCATTGCCCTATATCGAGGACTTCGAGACCTACACCTCGGGCAGCAGCAACCCCATAAGCCCGTGCTGGACGAAGGCTGTCTTCGGCACCACCACGCAGTATCCCTATCCCTATGGCACGGCAGCCATGAGCGGCAGCATAGGCCTCTACGGATACGGCTCGGCGGCTATCTACGACTATGCGGCGCTGCCCCTCTTCGCGACACCGATAAACCAGCTGGCTCTGTCGTTCTCGATGCGTCGCTACAGCACGCAGTCGTATCAGACTCGCGTCCTGGTGGGTGTGATGAGCAATCCGAGCGACCTTTCCACGTTTGACACGATTGAGGATATCGATATCACTGCCGAGGCGCCTTCGACGATACACCGCATCAATGTGTCGTTTGCAGGCTATAACGGCACTGGCAATATAGCCTTCTTCTTCCCGAAGGCAAGCAACGGTGCATCGTACAACGCTGTGTATATAGACAGCGTGGTGGTGGACGCCCTGCCGACGTGCGTGTGGCCCAGCAGCCTTGCCGCCGAGGTGATAGATGCGCACAGCATAGCCCTCACGTGGAACGGCACGGCGAGCAACTACTACATTGAATATTCGTACCACCAGAACTTTGACAGCATTGTGGGTTCGACCACCGTCAACACCAATTCGGCGGTGTTGACAGGCTTGGACAGCTACAAGTGGCACTATTTCCGTGTGCGTAGCGTGTGCGGCGACGACTACAGCATCTGGAGCCAGACGGCGAGTGCACAGACACCGATCGACTGCGGATTGGCTTCGGTCAATATCATAGACACCATCGGTAATGGCACCAGCACATCCTCCACGTATGTCTTCTATTCGTCGACATCGTATCGCTCGGGTGTGACGAGTTCCATCTTTACCGCACAGGAGCTGAACGAAATGGGACTGCAGACGAACAACCGCCTGAACGGCATAAAGATTCACAGCGGCTCGACGGGTGGAACCATCCGCAAGGTAAAGGTATATGTGAAAGAGGTGGCGCTTGACGGCTACACAGCCTCGACCGACTCGGTGAACAGGAACACGATGACGCTGGTGTACAGCGGCGACCTGGTGGTTCCCGCGAGCAGCTGGGTGGAGATACCTTTCGACAATGCTTTCGCCTATAGCGGCAACAGCAACCTGCTGGTGAGCCTCTATCGCGACTCTACCTGCAGTGCCGCTATTACATTCTACTACACCAGCACCACACCCGACTACTTGAGCTACTATGGTTGTCGCAGCACTGCCTCGGCGGCCAACAACACGTTCAACCGCACGTACTACCGTCCGAACATGATCTTCAACTTCTGCACGGAGATTCCTGCCTGTGTGCGTCCGTCGAATGTGGCCGCCAGCGCCACGGACACGGTTGTCACGCTGAACTGGACGGGCACTGCCGCCAGCTATGACGTGGTGCTGAGCAGCACGTCGATAGATCCCGACTCGACTGCGGGTCTCACCCCCTTGACGACCACCGCAAACAACATCACCATAGGCGGCTTGCTGCCCTCGACTACCTATTACTACTATGTGCGCGCCAACTGCGGCGGCATGAGCGGCAGTTCGGAGTGGAGCCTTGAAGGCAGCATCGCCACGGCCTGTGCAGCCAAGACGCTGCCCTATACGGAGGACTTTGAGAGCTACACCTCGGGTGCAGCCAACCCCATAGACCCCTGCTGGGAGAAGGGCACGAACAGCAGCACTGCCTACCCGTACCCCTACAGCACCAATGCCGTGAGCGGCTACCGCAGTCTATACTTCTACGCCTATCGTCCTTCGACGGCAACGGCGACGGCATACTACAGCTATGCCGCATTGCCGCTAATGGAAGACTCGGTGAAGAACCTTGCACTGTCGATGAATGTGCGCCGCTACAGCTCGGTTGCCGACAACTACACGAGCCGCCTGGTTATCGGTGTGATGACCAACCCTGCGGACATCACGACCTTCTTCGCGATGGATACCTTGGACCTGAAGAACGAGGCCGCCCTGTCGGTGCACGGGTATGAGTACTTCTTTGACAACTACACTGGCGACGGCCAGTATATAGCCATCTATAACGAGGTGCCGCCGCTGTACGGCACATCCACCACATCGTACAGCTACGCCTATGTCGACGACATAGTGGTTGACCGTATTCCCACCTGCCCGCGACCCAAGAATGTGGCGCTTGACAGCGTAGGGGAGACCACGGCGACCATCCGCTGGACTTCGGCGGCCGGCAGCTACGACATAGAGTACGGTCCGCAGGGCTTCAGCCATGGCAGCGGCACCACTGTTTCGACGACCGAGAACAGCATTACACTCACGGGCTTGAGCCAGGGACTTACCTATAATGTGTATGTGCGCGCCCACTGCACAACGACGGACACCAGCGACTGGTCGTTTGCCTATGCCTTCACCACCGTGTGCGGCATCAACCAGCTGCCCTATACCGAGGACTTCGAGAGCTATGGCACGGGCGCAGCCTTCGCCATAGACCCCTGCTGGGTGAAGGGCACGAACAGCGCTACCGCCTACCCCTATCCATACAGCACCAGCGCCGTTACGGGCAACCGTAGCCTCTACTTCTATGCCAGCCATCCTTCGTCGGGCACGGAATACTACAGCTATGCCGCATTGCCGCTGATGGCGGACTCGGTGAAGAACCTGAAGCTTTCGTTCAATGTGCGCCGCTACGGCACCGTGAGCAACACGTACACCACGCGTCTTGTGATCGGTGTGATGACGAACCCCAACAACATCGGCACCTTCTACCCGATGGATACCTTAGACCTGCAGCAGGCCGAGGGTTCGTCGATACATGGATATGAGTTCTGCTTCAACAACTACACGGGGAACGGCCAGTATATAGCCATATATGACGCTGTGCCGCCGCTGTATGGCACCGCTACCACCTGCTACAGCTATGCATACGTGGACGACATAGTGGTGGACCATATCCCGAGCTGCCTGCGACCGACCAATGTGACGATGACGGGCGTGACCCACAACGCTGCCACCGTGCACTGGACGGGCAACGCCGCGATGTATGAGGTTGAGTATGGAGAGCAGGGCTTTGCCCAGAGCATGGGCACCACGGTGACTACAACCGCGGACAGCATAGCCCTCACTGGCCTGCAGAACTCTACTGGGTATGACGTATATGTGCGCGGCATCTGCTCGGCAACGGACAACAGCGAGTGGTCGTTTGTGCGGAGCTTTGCCACGGAATGCGGACCGAACCCACTGCCGATGGTCTTCGACCCCGACAACTATGCCACAGGTACGGGCACCCCGCTGCCGCTCTGCTGGAACCGCGTGAATAACGCCACGGGTACGGTAAACTACTACCCCTACATCTACGGCTCGGCAGCCAACGCCCACACAGGCACCAACACGCTGTACTACTACTTCAGCACCTCGAGCGGTTATGCCAACGACGAGCTGATGGCATTCCCCGAGGTGGACACGGTGGACTATCCGATGAACACCGTAGAGGTGTCGTTCTGGGGCAAGTCGTCGGTTACCGGCAAGAAGATACAGGTGGGAGTGATGACCAACCCGACGAACGCGAGCACCTTCCAGGTTGTGGACACCGTGGTGCTGACGACCACCTCGACCGAGTATTTTGTGAGCTTCGACAACTTTGCGGGGAGCGGCGCCTATGTGGCACTGCGCGGAGTGATGGAAGGCTCGACGGCTTACTACTTATATCTGGACGACATAGTGATAGCCCCGATCTCGCACTGCCCGCGGAGCTACAACCTGACGGCATACAACGGCACCGCCAATGGCGCGACCTTGGCGTGGACGGACACCATCGGGTCGACGCAGTGGGTGGTGGAGTACGGCCGTGTTAACGACAGCACCACGAGCACTGTGACCGCCAGCAGCAATCCCTACACGCTTACGGGCTTAACCCCCAACAGCTACTACTACTACCGTGTGGCACCGATCTGCCCGGACGGCATCCAGGCCAGCATGAGCACGGAGACATGCTACTTCACCACGTCGCAGGTGCCCGCCACGATGCCTTACAGCTACGACTTCGAGGCGGCAGCCGAATGGAGCAACTGGCAGACGTCGAGCAACAACACGGTGGGCTGGTATCGCGGCAACGTGGCCAACGGCGACAGCACCAACGCCATGTACCTGAGCGCCGACAACGGCGCCACGCATGACTGGAACATGAATGCCGTGAGCAACGTGGTGGCATACCGCGACATTGACTTCGGCACGGACACCCACAGCTACAGGCTGGACTTCGACGCCTACATAGGCGGCACGATAGGCCACGACTATGACGGAATAGCAGTGGTGCTTGCCGACCCGGCCATGCCTGTGGTGAGCAGCGGCACTGGACTGACAACGCCGTGGGGACATATCAACAGTGTGGGCCTCGGCACGGTGCGCCACGACACCACATGGGGTCAGCACACGATTTACCTTGACGGCGTCGCGGGCGTAAGGCGTGTGGTCTTCTACCACTTCAACCAGGCCACCGGCACGAACTACCCCTACGAGAACAACCCGTCGGCCATAGACAACGTAAGCATCAGCCTGCAGGCATGCGAGCGTCCTGCGGCGATGACCAGCAATGTCGTTGATCCCTACACGGTGCAGCTCGGATGGTGGGGCGACGATTCGGCACAGTACCAGATATGCTACCGTGTGAAAGGCAGTGCCAGCTCGACCAACGTATACCAGACCGTTACTGGCACGACGGCGCTTGTGACCGGCCTGACGCCCGCCACCACCTACTCGTGGTGGGCACGCAAGATATGCACCCTCACCGCCAGCGACACCCTTATCAGCGCCTGGACGAACCCGTACAGATTCACGACGCCGTGTGTGGCGATAAGTGTTGCCGACACGCTGCATGAGGGCTTCGAGGGCATAGCCGCCACGGGCACCACCTACAGCTCGACCACGGGCTTGCTGCCCAACTGCTGGAACTCGTGGAGCAGCGGTGGCGCCACCGTCTATCCGCACATCACGAACGCGGACAACTACAGCTACTGGGTGGAGGGCAATGCCGCCATCACGTTGACTTCGGCGGGCAACAGCACCAGCTATGGCTCGAACAGCTATGTGGTGATGCCCGAAATGGTGGAACCGACCAACGCCCTGACGCTTGCCTTCTGGTACTGCACGGAAGGCAGCAGCGCCACGGTGGGCGAACTGGCCGTGGGCTATGTTACGGGCGACGACTACAACGCCGACTTTGTCCCGGTAAGAATCTACACCCCCAGCACCACGTCGGTACATAGCGGCAACGGCCTGCAGGTGGGCACGGGCGTGCGCGACACAGTGAGCTTCGACAGTGTGCCCGACGGCAACTACCGTCTGGCTTTCCGCTGGTACAAGGAGAGCACTTTCTACAGCTGCTGCCTGGACGACATCTCGGTGTGGGCGAACATCAGCTGCCCGGCTCCCGTGATTGTCTCGCAGACGGTGGACTATGAATCGGCCGCGATCACCATCAGCGGCACGAGCGGCAACTATGAGCTGGCCTACGGCACGGACATCAGCCTGCTGAGCGACACGATGACCTCGACCACGGGCATGTTCAACGTGACAGGCCTCCAGCCTTCGACGACCTACCACTATGCCGTGCGCCAGATTTGCGACAGCGGCGACGTGAGCAACTGGACGCTTGGCAGCTTCGTGACCGACGACCTGCCTTGCACGGTTGTGACCGGCCTGCAGGTTACCAATATTTCGTATACCAGCGCGAGCTTCAGCTGGAACGCGGGTGCCGACGAGACGGCGTGGGAGGTGAAGGTGGCCAGCACGGTGGACAGCGTGATTGTGACTGTATATGCCGACTCGGCGACGGTGGACAGCCTGGTGTCGCAGCGCATGTACAACGTCACGGTGCGTCCGCTCTGCGGCAGCAACCAGGACTTCGAGGGTCCGTGGTGCGAGCCGGAGACGTTCACGACCGACGCCTGCCTGCCCGTTAGCAACGTGACGGTGAGCGACATCACGGAGGATGGCGCCACGGTGGCGTGGACGGCTCCCGAGGGTGCCGAGAACTTCCGCGTGGCTTATGGCTTGCACGACTTTAGCGTGGGCGATGAGATTGATATCATCAATACCAGCGCCAACCCCTTCGCCCTCAGCGGGCTTGATGAAAACACGCCGTACACGGTGCGTGTGGCAGTGGTGTGCACGCAGGGTCTGGTGTCGTCGTACGAGAGCGCCGACTTCACGACCGCCGAGCACCACGAGGGTATCTTCGGCGTGGATAACGACGGCGCCCTGAGCCTCTACCCGAACCCCGCCAGCACGAAGGTGACGCTGCGTGTGGGCGAGCAGCTGGTGGGCTCGACGGTGAGCATCGTCGACGTCAACGGCCGCGAGGTGATGAGCGAAAAGCTTGACAGACGGACACTGACTATCGACCTCAGCCAGCTGGCCAAGGGTGCCTACTTCGTCCGCCTCACCGGCGAGCAGGCCACCGTGGTCCGCAAGCTGATTGTGAAGTAAAAAGTATCACACTCTGACCCCCTCTCCGCCTGGCGAGGGGGAGCGCGGGGCGGCTCCATGCGGAGCCGCCCCGCCTCTTTTACCTAACCCCCTCCTGTTTACTCCCTCATTTCTTCGGTATTTCTTCGGTATTTCTTCGGTATTTCTTCGGTCATCCACCGAAGAAATACCGAAGAAATACCGAAGAATAACTGAAGAACAGGGCCGGCCATGGGCGACCTTAAGGAAAAGGGTAGGGGTGCTTTGGTTTGAGTCGATGATGTTTTTTTTATCGATAATCTGAGAAAAAGTTGCATTTGTATTTTCTTTTTCATAACTTTGCGGTATACTTACAGAAAGGTATAGTGTGATTGTGAATTAATAATCAATATATTAACTAAAACTAATCATTATGAAAAAGCAATTATCAATGTTGATGCTCCTCGCGGCGCTGTTGGTGCCTTGGGCATCGAGGGCACAGGAGACTGTGACGATTGGTACAGGTACGTCTACGTCGTACTATATACCATTCAATTCCCTCTACGGTTACTCCTTCACGGAGGAGGTTTATCCCGCCAGTGCTATTAACGTTGCGGGTTCAATTACCAAAGTCAGGTTCCACCTGGGTCAGAGTAACACAGCTGCACAGACCAACAGCATTACTCTGTACATGAAGAATGTGACCAGGTCAAGCTTCTCGTCCACCACGGACATTGAGCCTGTTACCGCCGGTGATATTGTCTACAGTGGTTCGTGGACCATTCCGGCCAACTACACGGGATGGGTGGAAATTGAGTTGGACAATCCATTCGATTATGACGGCACCAGCAATCTGATGGTCGCCATGCATGAATACACCAGTGGTTATTCAAGCCGTTACTTCACCTACACCGATGTTACCAATTCGGGTTTGAGCTACTATAGCGACAGCAGCAACCCCAATCCGTATAACCTGAGCTCATACAGCGGAAGCAAATATCTGCGCAGTTATCGTGCCAACATGCAACTTGAGATTATACAAGGCAACTTGAGTTGTTACTCTGTCAGAAACCTCACCGCCTCTAACATTACTTCCGAGAGTTTGACTCTCAGTTGGGTTGACACCAGCAATTCCGGTGCCACCTATTCTGTCTACACTGTCACTCCCACCGACACCCTTGTTTTGCAGAGCGGCATCACAGACACGTTCTATGATGCTTACAACCTTACCGGCAACACCGTATATACCTTTGGTGTTAAGGCCGACTGCGGCGCGGGCGACGAGTCGTCGATGCGCTACGTCTCCTGCCGTACTTCATGTGTGGCCATCAGCAGCCTGCCGTTCAGCTATGGTTTCGAGGATGCTGCCACGGGCACCGCGGCCGAATTCCCAGCCTGCTGGCACCGTATAAACGATGCCACGAGCACTTACAACTACTATCCATATGTGAACAACTCCACCTCCTATGTCCACACTGGTGTCAACGGTCTGTACTGGTATCACACGACTACCTCCACCTACGCCAACAATGAGTATGCCATACTGCCTCCTGTGGATTTGGATGTGTATAGTATGAGCAACCTCACGCTGGCTTTCTGGGCCAAGACCACCAGCACCAGCTATCATCCACAGCCCATCATTGGTGTGATGACCGACCCGACGGATGCCACCACCTTCACGGCAGTAGACACCTTTTCGGCTACCGCCATCACCACCGCATGGCAACTGTTTGCAGTTTCGCTGGAGGACTATGCCGGCACAGGCAACTATATTGCCATCAAGTGGCCGCGTCCCTCTTCGACAAGCTACATGGCCATCGACGACATCTACCTGACCGATGATTGGTGCGATATTCCCATCGCTGTGTCGGCATCTTCCACGGCCGAGACCGTGACACTCTCATGGAATGCCAACGGCGGAACCAGTTTTACAGTCTTCGTTGGCAATGACACTGTGACTAACATTACAGATACATTCTACACCTTTACCACCCTTACTCCCGACACAGTATACACCTATGGTGTGGCCTCCGAGTGCAGCACTTCCATAAGTGCGTTTGTCGAGGGCAGTATCCGCACGCAGTGTTTGGCTATTTCCACTTTCCCCTGGATGCAGGACTTCGATGCTATCACCAGCATCAACGACCTCAATTGTTGGGAGCGCTTCAGCGGGCTTTATAACGACTCTGCAAGTTTCACCTTGACTCCAACCACCTCGGGCTGGATTATGTACAGTGACCACGGCATGGCCGGCTCGCAGCACATGAAGGTGAACGTCTACAGCACTACCTGCAGGTATTGGTTGATGACTCCTGTCTTCGAGATTTCTACGGGCATGGAACTGTCGTTCGAGTATAGCCTTACCACCTATGCCAGCGACAATCCCATCGATGCCGATGTTACTGACGACCGCTTTGTGGTGTTTGCCGTCACTTCCGACAACACCTTTGTGCCGCTGGGCAAGTGGGGCAACGATACTACACGTGACGACTATTCCTATGAGAATATTCCCAATGTGGCCACGGGCTTCAGCACCTCGCTCGACCAGTTCACCGGCGAAAATGTCCGCTTTGCTTTCTATGGCGAGTCGACGGTTAGCGGCGACGATAACGACCTCCATATCGACAATGTCTATGTGGGTGCTGCGGCCACCTGCCCGAGAACCACGTCTGTTTGGGTGTCTTCTGTGAACCCGAATGGCGCCACAATCAATTGGGAGGATACCGCCCACGTGGGTAGTTATGTCGTAGAATACATGCCACAAGGTTCTACCGGCACGCCGCTGACAGAGACTGTGACCGATACTACAGTTACCCTCACTGGCTTGACCCCCAATACCCCATACGAGGTGAACGTTAGAGTCAATTGCGGTGACTTGAGCCTTCCCCGCACAGTCTTCTTCCGTACGCTTTGCTCCTATCTCGACAGCCTGCCTTATTTTGAGAACTTCGACGGCGTGGCAGGTGCCACATCGACCTCGGTGGCAGTGAACAACCTGCCTCCTTGCTGGAGCAACTACAATGTGGGTACCAGCACGAGCTACTCGGGCTATCCCATAGTGTACAACAGCAGCACCTAT
>JAEEGL011825903.1_pt1 | contig 18072 bp, 14 predicted proteins | sample 9134231 | NCBI WGS metagenome assembly JAEEGL01 (sample SAMN16246548, study PRJNA631951) | gut metagenome | biome: gut microbiome; feature: rumen; material: fiber-attached | host: Bos | place: Iran: Karaj | collected 2018-10 | reverse complement strand
GAAGGACATCTATTATGTGAAAAATGCGGAAGCGAGATAAAGATCGTTCCCGACTTTGAGATAGATGTTGAAAACAGCATATCGGAGACTCTCTCTACGATCGCGGACGATGTTTCACCTGAGGAGAAAAAGCAGGAACCGGAATCGATCGATAATGTTCCTGCGCTTTCAAAGGAAGAACAGATCGAAGAGGAGTTTTTTAAGGAGCCTTCTTTCTTTAAGGATAAAAAGTCCACTAAACGGGGACTTGCATTTTTGTTGCTTGGAGGAGCGGCTTTTTTTGCACTTGTAGTGTTTGCAGTTCTTTTTATCTATATGAATTATTCCGTAAGCTATCAGATAAGAAAAGCCGAATCACTGGTCGCTTCGGGGAAATATGACAAAGCTATTTCTCATATAGAAAAAGGGATCGGGCTTAATGCCAAGAATACGGATCTTTATATCAGCAAGGCCAATATCCTTTTTGCCAAAGGTGATGTTGAAGGCTCACTTGATATTATCGAGGATTATATAAACAATAAGAATCTTGATCAGGATACTCTGGCAGATTTTTACGGTCTGTACATAGAGATTTTTGAAAAAGAGCAGAATTATGATCAGATAAACAGAAAGCTGCTTGAGTGCCCCGATGAATCAATAAAGGAACGCTATTCATCATATATGGCTGCGGCACCCGAGTTTTCTATTCCTACCGGTTCATATGAAGGCGGCACCAAACTTGAGATAAATACGGTTTCAGACGGTATTGTTTATTATACGACTGACGGCTCCGTTCCCTCAAAGGAGCATGGCAGTATTTACAGTGAGCCTATCATTCTTGAAAAGGGTGAATATGATGTCAAGGCTGTATTTGTAAATGCATACGGTGTGGTTTCCGATATTTCGGGTTCATATTATCTTATAGATCTTACCGCTCCGAAAGAACCTATTGTCAATCCCGAATCCGGTTCCTATACATCATCTTTTACTGTCAGTGCCTTCTCAGGGAATGTTACAGACCGCATTTATTATACCCTTGACGGAACCGACCCTGATGAAGAGACGGGGATCCTTTATACCGAGCCTTTCAAGGCGCCTCTTGGTCAGACCAACATGTGTTTCGTGGCAATCTCGGAGGACGGCGTTGCATCCGAGGTCGTAAGACGAAGTTACGATTTTGAATTAAAGGCTAATATGACAGGTAATGAAGCACATATTTATCTGTTGAACGATCTTTATATAAAAGGTAAAATAGCTGACAGAGCAGGTAAAGCGTTGAATTCGAACGGAACCTTCTCTTATGTATATGATTCAATGGTTGAAATTTCCGGAAGCGGATACTATTATATCTTAGTTGAGTATTTTACCGATGAAAATAACAAGAAAGCAATGACCGGTTTTGTGTATGCGGTGGATCCGTATACCGGAGCGGCTTATTATTTCCTTAGGGATGAAAACGGCAATATGAGCCTGTTGCCTATTTGACAAGGAGGATGAAGGATGTACGAGATATTAAAAAAGAAGGAGCTGGTTCCGGGCATTATCCTGATGGTCGTAAAAGCACCGAGAGTAGCCAAGAACGCTCTTCCCGGACAGTTTGTTATCGTGCGCACGGATGAGTGGGCTGAAAGGATACCGCTTACGATCTGTGATTATGATGTAAAGGAGGGTACGATAACCATTGTATTTGCTGCCATAGGTGAAGGTACATATATAATGAGCAAACTCAATGAGGGTGACAGTTTCCACGATTTTACCGGACCTCTTGGAAGACCTTCCGATCTTACGCTTGAATCACCTGACGAACTTAAGGATAAAAAGATCCTTTTTGTAGCAGGAGGCGTGGGCACCGCACCTGTATATCCGCAGGTCAAGTGGCTTAACGAAAACGGTGTAAAGGCTGATGTGATAATCGGCTTTAAGAACAAGGATCTTGTGATCCTTGAAGATGAGCTCAAAGAAGTATCGGGTAATCTTTATGTTACTACCGATGACGGATCATACGGAAGAAGCGGAATGGTTACAAAGGTCATTTCCGATCTTTATGACGAAGGTAAGAAATATGATGTGTGCGTAGCGATCGGACCGATGATCATGATGAAGTTTGTCTGCAAACAGACAAAGGAACTCGATCTTCCGACTGTTGTATCATTAAATCCCATTATGGTAGACGGAACCGGAATGTGCGGGGCCTGCCGAGTGACCGTGGGCGGTGAGGTTAAGTTTGCCTGTGTAGACGGACCTGAATTTGACGGACACCAGGTTGATTTTGATCAGGCTATGCAGAGACAGACTTTATACAGAACAGTTGAAGGAAAAAAATATCTTGAAGCCAAAGAAGGCAAAACCCACCACGGTGGCTGCGGTAACTGCCAATAGTTTAAGGAGAGCATGATATGGATGTATTAAAGAAGATCCCTGTCAGGGAACAGGACCCTAAAAAAAGAGCAGCCAATTTTGAAGAGGTGTGCTACGGATACAATAAAGAAGAAGCAATGGAAGAAGCTTCAAGATGCATAAACTGTCAGAACGCAAAATGCATCACCGGATGCCCGGTAGCGATCAATATTCCGGCTTTTATAAATGAAGTCAAAAACGGAGAATTCGAAAAGGCATATGATATCATTTCCGAGAGTTCATCCCTTCCCGCTGTTTGCGGAAGAGTATGTCCTCAGGAGTCACAGTGTGAAGGAAAGTGTATCAGAGGCATAAAAGGCGAGCCCATATCAATAGGTAAACTCGAGAGATTTGTTGCTGATTACGCTATGGAGAACGGTCTTATGCCCAAAAAGGCTGCCGGGCCTAACGGCAAAAAGGTAGCTGTCATAGGTTCAGGACCTGCGGGACTTACCTGTGCGGGTGATCTTGCAAGACTCGGATATGATGTGACGATATTTGAGGCTCTTCATGAACCCGGAGGAGTTCTTGTTTACGGTATCCCCGAATTCCGTCTTCCCAAAACCAGAGTAGTTGCTAAAGAGATAGAGAATGTAAGATCTTTGGGTGTAAAGATTGAGACAAACGTTGTAGTAGGTAAAGCTGTCAAGATTGACGAACTGCTCGAGGATGAAGGTTTCAGTGCCGTATTTATCGGATCCGGTGCAGGACTTCCCAAGTTTATGGGCATTCCGGGTGAGCAGAGTAACGGAGTATTTTCTGCCAACGAATATCTTACCAGATCGAATCTCATGAAAGCCTTTGATGAAGAGTCAACGACTCCGATAATGAGAGGCAAAAAGGTTGCGGTAGTCGGCGGCGGAAATGTTGCAATGGATGCAGCCAGGACTGCTTTAAGACTTGGAGCTGAAGTACATGTGGTATACAGAAGATCCGAAGAGGAACTTCCTGCCAGAGTTGAAGAAGTCCATCATGCCAAAGAGGAAGGCATTATATTTGATCTGCTCACAAATCCGGTTGAGATCATTTCAGATGAAAACGGATGGGTAAAGGCAATAAAATGTATCAGAATGGAACTTGGAGAACCGGACGAATCAGGCAGAAGAAGACCTGTTGAAGTTAAGGGATCTGAATTCGAGATAGAAGTCGACACGGTCATAATGTCACTGGGGACTTCGCCTAATCCGCTGATCTCATCAACAACTGTCGGACTTGAAGTAAACGGAAGAAAATGCATCGTAGCTTCCGAAGAAAACGGTGCCACATCCAAAGAGGGTGTTTATGCCGGCGGAGATGCAGTCACGGGAGCGGCCACGGTCATCCTTGCGATGGGTGCAGGTAAGGCAGCTGCCAAAGGTATTCATGAATATCTTTCAAAATAAAGTTATTTGAATCTGTAAAGATCGGGTAGGCTGTCCTACTCGATCTTTTTGATATAATGAGATTCTGACGGAATACTTTAAGCCTTAAGACAATCTTAAGAATTTCCGTATATGTCACTTAATAAATAGATGATTAACTGTTAGTGTAGCAGATAATGAAAGGATTAATATGATCAATATTCTCGTTTGTGATGATGACAGAAATATAGTTGACGCGATTGAGATCTATCTTTCCAAAGAAGGATATAACGTACTTAAAGCATATGATGGTATAGAGGCTGTCAACATGCTAAAGGAAAACACCAATATCGCACTTCTTCTGATCGATATCATGATGCCGAGGATGGATGGCATACATGCGACGGTAAAGATCAGGGAGACCAATTCTCTTCCTATAATTTTCCTTTCAGCCAAATCCGAGGATACGGATAAGATACTGGGGCTAAACATGGGAGCGGATGATTATATCACGAAGCCCTTCAATCCGCTGGAACTCATAGCAAGAGTCAATTCCGCAATAAGAAGATACACTCAGCTCGGCAATCTTAATGTTGAAGATAATGCAATATATAAAAGCGGCGGGCTCATGCTGAATGACGACACGAAAGAAGTGTTTGTTGATGGCAAGGAAGTCAAACTGACGCCTATCGAATACAACATTCTGATGCTTCTTGTTCGAAATAAAGGCAAGGTTTTTTCCATTGACCAGATCTATGAGAATATCTGGAATGAAGAAGCGATCGGAGCAGACAATACGGTTGCCGTTCACATTCGTCATATAAGGGAAAAAATTGAGATCAATCCCAAGGAACCCAGATATCTTAAAGTCGTGTGGGGAGTCGGATATAAGATCGAGAATTATAAGGAGTAGTTTATGAACCGGATTTTACACTTTATACAGCATATCGCATTTGTTGCTTTTGTACTGCTGTTTGTCAACCTGATGGTGTTTGATTATGCACCTTCATATACGGTCAAGAACGAGTCGGATATAAATCATATAAGTCCTTCCGATGCCGGGAGCAGCTTTAAGGAATCAGGACTTTTTAACGAAATGTTTGGAATGAGTGTTTCGGATGCCATAGATTATTGCGGCCTTCTTGATCAGATGAATACTCCAGAATATCAGGAGATAATATCGGGTAATTCACTGATCTCTCCCGGATCTGACAATGATCCGTATATTAAGAATCTTTCAAAATATAATGATGCTTTTCGTGAGGATAACAGTAATTTCAGATTTTTTGCCATTGAAAAGTATTCGGATACGGTATCAAGTCAGACAAATCTGAATACGGGGTCCATGGAAAGAGATGAGCTTAAGAAAGCGCTTCTTGAAGAATGTGACAAGTATATCTACATTGATGCCGCAGCCCAGATTTATGAGACCAATACCCTCATTGAAGAAGAGACCGTATACACACTGTTCAGACAGTCGGCATATTCTTTTCCGGTTGATACGATCTTTATGGCAGGTATCAGGAAGGATCTCAGGAATGTTGATGATTATTACAGGGCAGGAAAAGCTTTTGCAGCGTATACGAATGGATTTTACCTTAAGATCGCAGGCCTTATAGTAAGTGCCGTTGTATATCTCTTTCTTCTTGTCGTGCTTACTGTCAGAGAAGGTCATAAGGGAACCTCAAAAGACAAAGATGCAGAAAACAGGATCGCGGTTTATCCTTCAGACAGGATACCTTTTGAGATAAGACTGCTCCTGATATATCCTTTTATCCTCCCTGTTGTTGTCCTTTTTGAGACATCATTCGGGCGCTCGATTAAAAACAATATTTACGGCTTCTATGTTTCAAATCCTGTTTATGCCTTATCGGTAATAGGACTGGTAGCGCTGATCTACAGTCTTATCATAGCCTTTTTCTATTATGGATTTGTCCGCAGGATAAAGGCTCATATATGGTGGGAAACCAGTCTCATCCATCTTATTATCGGAAAGATCCGCAAAATAGCAGGTGAGATATATGAGAACATGCCGGTGGTTCTTAAAACATGGCTGCCTTATGCCGGGTTTATAGCTTTTAATATACTTGCGGTAATGTTTATTGCAAACAGAAGATCATTAAGATGGATTCTCCCTGCATCATTTATTCTTATTCTTGCTGATATCGCAGTCGGATATATTTTATACAGAGACCTTAAGGAAAGATGTTCGATAACCGACGTTATAGACAAGATATGTGAAGGTGATATCTCTGCAAAGGCCGATCCGGATTCCGTGCACGGAGAGAACGTAAGATTCGCCAGGGCAGTCAACAGAATAGGGCAGAGCGTTAATGATGCCGTAAACATATCCATGAAAGATGAAAAAATGAAAACGGATCTAATCACTAATGTTTCACATGATCTTAAGACCCCGCTGACATCCATCATCACATATGTGGATCTGCTCAAAAAGGAAAATATAGACAATGCCGATGCGGTTGAATATATAAACATTCTTGATGAGAAATCACAGAGACTCAAGCAGCTTACGGATGACCTGGTAGAAGCATCAAAGATCAGCTCGGGAAATATAGTCCTTCAGATAGAAAGGATAAATGTCAAGGCTCTGATGGATCAGATGTATGCCGAGTTCTATGATAAGTTTGCGGAAAAGAAACTCAGTGTCGTTACCAATGCGCCTGACAGTGATGTATTCATAAATGCGGATTCAAGAAGCATTTTCAGGGTACTTGAGAACCTTATGACCAATATATATAAATATGCGCTTGAGGGTACAAGGGTTTATACGGATATAAGATCAGGCGGCAACAGAGTCAGCATCTGCCTTAAGAATATTTCCGATAATCCGCTGAACATATCATCTGCTGAACTGATGGAGAGATTTGTAAGAGGAGATGAATCAAGAACGACTGAAGGGTCCGGACTGGGTCTTTCGATCGCCAAAAACCTTACCGAAGCAATGGGCGGAACGTTCAGTATCAATCTGGACGGAGATCTTTTCAAGGTAGTCATAGCTTTTGATGAAGCAAATTAAGCAGAAAACAGTAAACTATGATCAAAGAGGAGGGCATCAGCCCTCCTCTTTCTGTTCACGTATCTTTTTAACCCAGCATTTATGACACATGGCTCTGTAAGAATCATTCCCGCCCAGGAATACCTGCGATCCTTCAGTGATTATTCTGCCCTTTTTATCCAGTCGGGCGTTGACCATTGCTTTGGAGCCGCATGTACAGACTGTCTTTATCTCGGCAAGAGAATCAGCCAGCTCCATCAGTCTCATTGAACCCGGAAAAAACCTGGTCATGAAATCTGTACGTAATCCGTAACAGATGACGGGAATGTCATCTTCATCGACGATGTATCTGAGCTCATCTATCTGTGCGGGAGTGAAGAACTGGGATTCATCAGATATTATAACATCTATATGCCCCTGATCTTTAAGAAGCTCATATATGGAATCTTCGGGTTTTATGACGCATGCCCTTGCGGATAATCCTATACGGCTTTTGATTATATCGGCTCCGTCCCTGTCATCGGTACTGGGCTTTATCAGCCATACCTTCATTCCCAGTTCTTCATAGTTGAACCGGGTAATAAGTGCCTGGGCGGATTTTGACGAGCCCATCGCTCCGTATTTAAAATACAGCTTTGCCATATATAGTGCCCTCCCTTTGACGACACGCAATATTTTGTGTCGAGTATTGCTTATTAGATTTTATCATGTTAAAATATTTGCGTCACTATATTTTATAGATATTGATTAGGAGGATTATCTATGAAGAAGTTTTTAGCATTAGGTCTGGCTCTTATCATGGCCCTTTCATGCTGTGCATGTTCGTCAAACGGCGGCGGCAAGAATGCGGACGGATTTAAAGTTGCGATGATCACAGACTACGGTGATATCACAGACCAGTCATTTAACCAGACAACATATGAAGCCTGCAAGGCATTCTGTGAAGCGAACAAGATCGATTTCACATATTATAAGCCCGCCGGCGATTCAACAGCTGATCGTGTAGCTATGGTTGATACAGCTGTAGCAGACGGATATAACGTATTGGTTATGCCCGGTTTTGCATTTGCCGGAACTATCGTTCAGGCAGCTCCCAACTACAAGGATGTAAAGTTCATTGCACTTGATGTTTCTGAAGGTGATATTCTTGCAGAGGCAGTCGGCGCTTCTTATGACTATAATCCCGATAACTGGAAGCTTTCAGATTATCTTGACATGAGCAATGTATACTGTGCTGTATATCAGGAAGAACTTTCAGGATTTATGGCAGGATATGCTGCAGTCAGCCTCGGATATACAGAACTCGGTTTCCTTGGCGGTATGGCTGTTCCTGCAGTTATCAGATACGGTTTCGGATTTGTTCAGGGTGCTGATGCTGCAGCTGCTGCAAAGGGAACAAATGTTAACATCAAGTATGCGTATGGTAATCAGTTCTTCGGTGATGCCGATATCACAGCTGCTATGGATACATGGTATTCAGGCGGAACTCAGGTTGTATTTGCCTGTGGTGGCGGAATCTATTCATCAGCTGCCGAAGCTGCAGCCAAGGTTAACGGCAAGGTTATCGGTGTTGACGTAGACCAGAAGGCCATAATAGATGGTCAGTACGGTGACGGCATGACAGTTACTTCAGCAATGAAGGGTCTTGCAGCTACAGTTAATTCAGCTCTTACAGATGTTGTACTTAACGGAAAGTGGTCTGATTATTCAGGCAAGATCGTTACACTCGGACTTGTATCAGGAACAGATGCATCCCTTAACTACTGCCAGCTTCCTGTTGATGGAACTCAGTTTGCTGACGGATTCTCAAAGGATGATTACGCTAAACTCGTAGCAGATATGTTCAACGGAGTTATCAAGGTTTCCAATGATATTTCCGCTATGCCTGCAACAACTAACGTTACTGTAGATGATCAGGGTAATATAAAGTAATAGTATCTATGACTTTAAAGGCGGAGGCTTATGCTTCCGCCTTAACTATTACAGAAGGTATTTAAGGGGTGACAGATGGATATTGAATATGCAGTTGAAATGCGCAATATCACAAAAGTATTTCCCGGCATCATTGCAAATGATGATATAACGCTTCAGCTTAAAAAGGGTGAGATACATGCTCTTTTAGGCGAAAACGGTGCCGGAAAATCTACGCTCATGAGTGTTCTTTTCGGATTGTATAAACCCGAAAAAGGGCAGATCCTTATGAACGGGAAAGAAGTAAGCATAAATGATCCGAATGATGCAAATGCACTCGGAATAGGTATGGTTCATCAGCACTTCAAGCTTGTTGAATGCTTTTCCGTACTTGATAATATTATTCTTGGAATAGAACCTGTTAAAAACGGGTTTCTTGACAAACAGGAAGCCAGAAAAAAGATCCTTGAGCTTTCCGAACAGTATTCTCTTAAGGTAGATCCTGATGCCGTAATAGAGAACATTTCCGTTGGTATGCAGCAAAGAACGGAGATACTTAAGATGCTGTATCGTGAAAACGATGTTCTTATTTTTGACGAACCGACTGCGGTCCTTACTCCGCAGGAGATCGAAGAACTGATGGGGATCATGAAAAATCTCGCCCAAGAGGGCAAATCGATCCTGTTTATTTCCCATAAACTGAATGAGATCATGGCCGTTGCCGACAGATGTACAGTCCTTCGTAAAGGCAAGTGTATCGGAACGGTCGATGTTAAGAATACAACCAAAGAAGAACTCTCAAAAATGATGGTCGGACGGGATGTTGAGTTTGTTGTTCAAAAGAGTGAACCTAAAATCGGCGATACTGTCCTTAAAGTGGAGAATCTGACCGTCGCTGACAGACATAGGGGATTAAAGGCTGTTAAAGAAGTTTCGTTTGAGGTCAGACAGGGAGAGATAGTTTGTATTGCAGGTATAGACGGAAACGGTCAGAGTGAACTGGCCTACGGAATATCCGGCCTTGAGAAAATATCCGGTGGACATATATATCTTAACGGCAAGGATGTGACGCACGAGGGAATTCGCCAGAGAAGTGTTCAGGGACTGAGCCATATACCCGAGGACCGTCATAAACACGGTCTGGTACTTGATTATCCCCTTGATTATAACTTTATTCTGCAGACATATTTTGAAAACGAATATACTAACAAAAACGGGTTTCTCAAAAAGAAAAATATCAGGAAATATGCCGAAAAACTTCTTGAGGAATATGATGTAAGGACCGGACAGGGTGCTGAAACCATAGCAAGATCCATGTCCGGGGGCAATCAGCAGAAAGCCATCATAGCAAGAGAAGTTGACAGGAATCCGTCTTTGCTCCTGGCTGTGCAGCCAACACGCGGACTCGATGTCGGTGCGATAGAAAGTATCCATAAGCGTATAGTCGATCTTCGTGACCGCGGTAAAGCCATACTTTTGATCTCGCTTGAAATGGATGAGGTCATGAGTCTTTCAGACAGGATTCTGGTCATGTATGAAGGTGAACTGGTGGGAGAGCTTGATCCAAGAACCACTACACCCGAAGAACTTGGACTTTATATGTCCGGAGCCAAGAAAAATTTAAAGGAGGGAGCATAGATGGATACCAACAAAAAATCTTTACTTAAGAATCCGGGTGTTCAGTCTTTTGTGGCATCCCTTATATGTATTCTCCTGGGGCTCCTTATAGGATACATAGTGCTTCTGTTCATAAATGCCCAGGGTGCAACCCAGGCAATTCTTGTCATAATAAAGAATTTCTTTAAATATCCGAGTGCCGGTGCCGCAATGAAATATTTCGGATCGACACTTGTTAAAGCATCACCGCTGCTCATGTGTTCACTGGCGGTTCTGTTTGCCTATAAAGCAGGATTGTTTAACATAGGAGCTGCCGGACAGTATGCATTCGGTGCCGGAATATGTCTTTACTGTGCCCTTGCCCTTCGCCTTCCATGGTTCGTCTGCATGATCTTTGCCATGCTGGGCGGTGCTTTGCTTGGTGTGATCTCAGGATTTCTTAAATCCTTCTGTAACGTGAATGAGGTCATTTCAGGGATCATGTTAAACTGGATATCTCTTTACACCGTTAACACCATGCTGGCTCCCGTTAAGGAAGAAACATCGCATTATACCCTTAATATTTCCAATGTTAATACGGATGCACTGCTTCCCAAAATGGGACTCGATAAACTGTTTACAAACAATCAGTATGTTACACTGGCATTGCCGCTGTCTGTTATAGCCGCAGTAGTTATATGGATAATACTTGAAAAGACCAAGCTTGGATATGAACTGCGCGCAACAGGGTTAAACAAAAATGCTGCAAAATATTGTGGAATGGCAGAAAAAACCAATATCGTCCTTACCCTTGCGATAAGCGGAGCGCTGGCCGCGATGGGCGCTTCACTGTTCTATCTTACCGGATACGAGCAGTGGTCGGTCACATCATCAAGTGTTCCTGCTATGGGATTTAACGGTATTGCCGCTGCTTTTCTCGGCGGATTATCACCCATAGGTGCGATTTTCTCATCATTCTTTATCCAGCATATAACCGAGGGCGGAGCCTATGTTGATAAGACAAAGTATTGTTCACAGATATCAGACCTTATTTCTTCGATAATCATTTATCTTTGTGGATTTGTTCTGTTTATGAAGACATTTATGAATAATATGATCAAAAGATCAGAGCTTAAGAAGGGAGGAGAGAAGTAATGAGTTTACTTATTCAGTACACCCTTTTATATGCATCGGTATTGATACTTGTAGCTTTGGGAGGATGCTTTTCCGAACATTCAGGAGTGATAAACCTCGGACTTGAGGGCATCATGGTCATAGGTGCCATGGGCGGAGCACTGGTTTTAAAGGCTCTGGGCGGATATCCGGTGATAGTTGTAATAATCGCCACAGTTATAGCCGCCGCTGCATGCGGAATGATCTATTCACTGCTGCTTGCCATTGCGTGTATCAACTTCAAGTCAGATCAGACGATCATAGGAACCGCTATGAACATTTTAGGGACTGCGCTTGCAACCGTCATCGTCAAGGCGATCAATATTTCAAATAACCCTGATGACGTTTCAAGTAATGTTCAGTATATACAGGGTAAAAAGGCATTTATCATAAATATCGGAACATTCCAGCTTAATTACTTTATGATAATCACCTTTGTCCTTCTTGTTATAGCCTATATAGTTCTGTATAAGACCAGATTCGGATTAAGACTCATGGCATGCGGCGAACATCCTCAGGCTGCTGATTCTGTCGGGATCAATGTATACAAAATGAGAGCATACGGCGTTCTGATATCTGGCTTTTTAGGTGGAATAGGCGGAATAGCATATATTACAGCAGGTGTTTCCGAGTGGAAGTTTGAAAACGGAGTGGCGGGATTTGGATTCCTTGCTCTGGCCGTTATGATATTCGGACAGTGGAAACCCCAGAGGATCGCGCTTGCAGCGCTTCTTTTCGGGTGCTTCAGGGCTCTTTCAAATGTTTATTCGGGAATATCGATACTTGCAAGCCTTAAGCTTAACTCAACCGTTTATAACATGATGCCATATATCATTTCACTTATAGTGCTGGCTTTGACATCATGGAATTCCAGAGCGCCTAAGGCTGAGGGAATCCCTTATGAGAAGGGAATGAGATAGATCAGCTGTTATAAAGATCGAGAATACTTTCTCTTTTGTTATATACCTCAAGTATCTTACGGATCTTTTCAGTAGGTTCGTATACATTCGACATTGATACGTCATGATTCATGAAGTCTATTATGGTTGCCAGGAACTTGGACATATCAGCTTCAACATAGTATGGTCTTTCCTTAAGTTCAGGTATCTGATAGGTCAGATTGGTCGTGACGATCTTGTCGAAATATCCGCGTTCATAAGCTTCATCGAATTTCTTCATTCCGTCGGTAAACAAACCGAATGTACAGCAGATATAAACTTTTCTGGCATTCATTTCCTTCAGCTGTCTGGCAGTATCTATCATGCTTCCGCCTGAAGAGATCATATCATCTATAATTATGACATCCTTGCCATCAATGTTTTCACCTAAGAATTCATGTGCCACAATGGGATTCTTACCGTCTATGATCCTTGAATAATCCCTGCGCTTATAGAACATTCCCGTATTTACTCCAAGAACGTTGGCAAAATAAACCGCTCTGTCCAAAGCACCTTCATCGGGGGAAATAACGATCATATTATCTTTGTCGATTATCATGTCGCGCTCGGTCTTAAGCAGTGCCCTGATGAACTGGTAAGGCGGAGTGAAGTTGTCGAATCCGGTAAGTGGAGCAGCATTCTGAACCTTGGGGTCGTGTGCATCTATCGTTATGATGTTATCTATACCCATATTGGCAAGCTCTTCGATAGCATATGCACAGTCAAGTGATTCCCTGCCTATTCGCTTATGCTGTCTGCCTTCATACAGGAAGGGCATTAATATGTTGATCCTGTGAGCCTTACCGTTAACAGCGGATATTACACGTTTAAGATCCTGAAAATGATCATCAGGAGACTTGTGGTTGATAAAACCGTTCATTTTGTATGTAATGCTGTGATTACAGACATCAACGAGAATGAACAGATCCGTGCCGCGGACAGATTCATTGATAAGGGCCTTGCCTTCGCCGCTGCCGAACCTGTAACATTTCGAATCAAGGATGTAGTTATCGGAAACATATTCCTGGAAAGCAGGGTCGTTTTTTACAACGTTCTTATCGGTTTTTCGAAATGAAACGAGATGATTATTTATGTTTTCACCCAGCTTTGTTGCTGACTCCAGTACAATGAGTTTTAAAGGGGCTACCGGTATAGCGGTTTCCAGTTTTGCAGTGTTGGCCATGGCTGTCCTTTCCTTATACTTTTCTACGTAGTAATTGTAATCACAGTATTATTTTGCGTCAAGGATAATCCTTTACAACTTTGACCATCAAAGGTAAAATTAACTTTGTATGAGCAAAAAGAGAAAGCCTATTGTTGCTATAGTCGGAAGGCCCAATGTAGGCAAATCCACCCTGTTTAATGCACTTTTCGGAGAACGTATATCAATAGTTAAAGATACTCCGGGAATAACAAGAGACAGGATATATGCCGACTGCAACTGGTTAAACTACAATTTCACACTTATAGACACGGGGGGAATTGAACCCGATTCAAATGATATCATTCTTTCTCAAATGAGAGAGCAGGCCCAGATTGCGATAGATACTGCCGATGTGATCCTTTTTATGGTGGATGTCAAACAGGGGCTTGTTGATGATGATGCCAAGGTGGCGGATATGCTGCGCCGTTCAGGCAAACCGGTACTTCTTACAGTCAATAAGGTTGATGATTTTAAAAAGTATGAAGCAGACATTTATGAGTTTTACAACCTTGGTATAGGAGATCCGTATCCTGTTTCCTCATCTAATCAGCTCGGTATCGGAGATCTTCTTGATGAAGTTGTAAAGTTCTTCCCTCCGGCCGATGAGGAAGAGGAAGAAGATGATGTAATAAGGATCGCGATAATCGGTAAACCGAATGTGGGCAAATCATCACTTATCAATAAACTTATCGGTGAAAACAGACTCATAGTATCGGAAATCGCAGGGACAACACGTGATGCTGTTGATACGACAGTCAGACACGATGGAAAAGATTATATATTCATAGATACCGCAGGTCTGCGACGCAAAAAAAACATCAAGGAAGAACTTGAAAAATTCATGATAGTAAGGACTGTTTCTGCCGTAGAAAGAGCCGATGTTGTCATCCTTATGATAGATGCTACCGAAGGTGTTACCGAACAGGATGCCAAGATAGCAGGCATCGCTCATGAAAGGGGCAAGGCAGTCATTATCGCAGTAAACAAATGGGATGCGATAGAAAAGAACGATAAAACCGTTAATGAGTTCTCAAACAAGATACATCAGATACTTTCATTCATGAATTACGCTGAGATCACGTTTATATCGGCAAAGAGCGGTCAGCGTATAGGAAAGTTGTATGATCTTATTGATACGGTATCTTCAAATCATGCAATGAGAATACCTACTGGAGTTTTAAACGAGATCATGACTGAGGCAGTTGCAATGCAGCAGCCGCCTTCCGATAAAGGCAAGAGACTGAGGCTCTATTATATTACCCAGGCATCGATAAAACCGCCAACCTTTGTCATTTTTGTAAATTATAAGGAACTGATGCATTTTTCATACACCAGATATATTGAGAACAGGATCAGGGACAGTTTCGGGTTTGCCGGAACGCCGCTTAAATTCATTATCCGTGAAAGAGGAGAAGAAAAGTAATGTTCAGGGTTATGTGTTTAGTGATAGGATATGCCTTTGGTCTGATACAGACGGCATTTGTAATAGGTAAGCTGAACGGTATAGATATCAGGGAACATGGTTCGGGCAATGCCGGTACTACTAATACAATGAGAGTACTTGGTACAAAAGCCGGGCTGCTTGTTTTCGTTGGCGACTGTATTAAATGTGTTGTTGCAGTACTGGTATGTGTTGCGATCTGTAAAGGTATCCTTGGCGACAGTTTTGAGAATTATAATTATCTGATCCGCCTTTATGCGGGAATGGGAGCGATATTAGGTCATAATTTCCCATTTTATCTGAAGTTTAAAGGCGGAAAAGGAATAGCATGCACAGCCGGCCTTATGTTTTCATTTGATCCCTGGTTTACGCTTGTGGGACTGGTCGTTTTTTTCAGCATCTTTTTCATCACGCATTATGTATCACTTGGCTCTCTTATGGCTTATCCGTACATAATCATCATGGAACTGATACTTGGTAAAGAGTATTTTAAGTGTGATCAGGCGACTTTTATTGAGATGGTCATAGTGACAGTTGTGCTCTGTCTGTTAACGACATTCATGCACAGAGCAAATATAAAGCGGCTGCTTGCACATTCCGAAAAGAAAACTTATCTGACTAAAAAGAGCGAGCTTTGATCTTAAAGGAGATTATATATGGCTAATATATCTGTTATAGGAGCAGGAAGCTGGGGAACGGCCCTTGCTCATCTGCTCGAGAATAACGGTCATGATGTTACGGTATGGTCATGCATCAAAGAAGAAATATCCATGCTGAATGAATTTCATGAACAGAAGGAAAAACTTCCAGGTGTGATACTTTCAGACAGGACTGTTTTTACCGATGATCTGAAATCCGCTCTTTCGGATAAAGACGTTGTAGTGCTGGCAGTTCCCTCACCTTTTACCAGGTCTACATCAAAAAGTATGGCGCCATTTGTCAAAGAAGGACAGAAGATCGTTAATGTTGCCAAGGGGATTGAAGAAGCCACATCGATGACGCTTTCACAGATCATCGAAGAGGAGATACCGCAGGCCGAGGTCTGTGTTCTTTCAGGCCCTTCGCATGCCGAAGAAGTCGGCCAGGGCATACCTACGACAATCGTTGTCGGAACAAAGAATAAAGATACTGCTGTATATCTTCAGAATATATTTATGTCAGATGTTTTCAGAGTATATATCAGTTCCGACATCATAGGCATAGAGCTTGGAGCGGCGCTTAAGAACGTTGTTGCGCTTGCTGCAGGTATCGCTGACGGCCTTGGTTACGGAGACAATACAAAAGCAGCGCTGATCACCCGCGGTATGGCTGAGATAACAAGACTCGGTATAGTGATGGGTGGAAGGATAGAGACTTTTTACGGATTAAGCGGTATCGGTGATCTCATAGTCACATGTGCTTCAATGCATTCAAGAAACAGGAGAGCCGGTATACTGATCGGCAAAGGCGCCACTTACGAAGAAGCGATGAAAGAGGTCAATCAGGTCGTGGAAGGTGTTTATGCTGCAAAGGCCGGACTTAAACTAGCCAAAGAACATAATGTGACGATGCCTATCATCGAGCAGGTCAACAGGGTTCTTTTTGAAGGTGCTTCTCCCAAGGAAGCCGTAGGCGAACTAATGGTACGCGAAAAGAAGGTTGAGAATCTTGATATCAGAACGCTCTACCAGAATTCATCGAACGTTCTGTGGTAATGATCGGAGGAAATATGGCTCAGAATTTTAATTCAACCAAAGAATATGTAGCATCGGAGGAATTGATGAGCGCGGTAAATGTTGCGGTTGCTCTTCAAAAGCCTCTTCTTATAAAGGGTGAACCCGGAACCGGCAAGACTATGCTTGCAGAGGCTGTATCAAAAAGTCTCGGAAAAGATCTTATCATATGGAACATCAAATCAACCACAAAGGCCCAGGACGGCCTTTATATGTATGATACGATACAGAGACTTTATGACGGCCAGTTCGGTGAGGAAGGCGTGGACGATATAGGGCACTATATCAAGCTGGGAAAGCTTGGAGAGGCATTTACGCACGAAGATCAGGTTGTTCTTCTTATAGATGAGATTGATAAGGCCGATCTTGAATTCCCTAATGACCTTCTCTGGGAGCTCGATCAGATGGAGTTTTATATCCATGAAACCAAGGAGACGATAGTCGCTAAACACAGACCCATCGTTATCATCACATCCAATGCTGAAAAGGAACTGCCTGATGCTTTCCTCAGAAGATGTATATTCCATTATATTGATTTTCCCGATGAGGAACTAATGCGTGAGATAGTCAAGGTTCATTATCCTGATGTTGAGGAAAACCTGCTTAAGAACGCGATGGATGTATTCTATGATATAAGGAGCATGAAGGATATCCGCAAAAAGCCTTCAACTTCCGAACTGATTGACTGGATAAATGCCTTGATGATCGGTGGAATAAGTGCCGACAGGATCAGGCAGGAACTGCCTTTTGTAGGAGTTATCGTTAAGAAAGACGAAGATCTTGAAACGGTAAGGAGTAATGTTCACTAAGTTTTTTTATACATGCAAAAATAAAGGATTAAATATAACGCTTAAAGAGTGGCTGTCCCTTATCGAGGCTTTGGACAAGGGACTTTGTACTTCGTCGCTGACGCAGTTCTATTATGTTTCGAGGATGATCCTTGTTAAATCCGAAACTGATTATGATAAGTTTGACCGGGCTTTTGAGGAGACATTCAAAGGCATTAAGTCCGAAAACGAAGTCACCAAGGCTATGTTAAGGTGGCTTGATAAATCAGAACTTGTTGATATGGTATCGGAACAGGAACGATACCGGATGAACGAACAGGACGGACTTTTTCATGATCTTGACAAGGACGATGTTGAAGCCAAGTTTAAACAGAGGCTCAGAGATCAGGATTCGGAACACAACGGTGGTTCATTCTGGATAGGCTCTATGGGAAAGACCTATTTCGGTAACATGGGCGGAAACGCGGGCGGTATCAGAGTCGGAGGATCCACGGGTTATCAGACCGCATTTCAGGTCATCGGTGCCAAGAAATATGCCGATTTCAGGGATGACAGGATCATAGACAACCGTCAGTTT
>JAEEGL017204106.1_pt1 | contig 18073 bp, 12 predicted proteins | sample 9134231 | NCBI WGS metagenome assembly JAEEGL01 (sample SAMN16246548, study PRJNA631951) | gut metagenome | biome: gut microbiome; feature: rumen; material: fiber-attached | host: Bos | place: Iran: Karaj | collected 2018-10 | reverse complement strand
GAGCGCCGCGGATATCAGATTATCCTGCTTCTGATGCTGGTGCTGCTGGCCTCGGCCATCATCGTGATAGCCGTGAACCACATCCGGCGGGTGCGCCGTCGCAACGATGAACTCCAGCGCATCAACGACACCAAGGAGCAGTTGATCTCCCTTCTCTCCAAAGACCTCAAGAACCCCACCTGCGCCTATGCATCGGAGTTGGAGAAACTATCTGCCGATGCGCCGACGATGACCTCCGAGCAGATACGCGATCGCTGCCGCAAGATGGCGGAGAGCGCACAGTCGATAAATGAGGATGTGGCGAAATATGTGGGAGACATCCTGATTGAAAGGAGCAAGAAGATAGCTGACATAGGCCTGTCGCAAAGGGAAATCCAGATCATCCGGCTGAGCGCCGAAGGCCTCACCGCCGCCGAAATGGCAGAGAAACTGTTCCTCAGCGTCCACACTGTCAACACCCACCGCCAGCGCATCTACGCCAAGATGGATGTGAAAAATGTTTCAGATATGCTTCACGCCGCCAGCGAGCTGGGGATAATCTAGTAGCTGAACACGCAGTCGTAGTCTGCGCCGCCAGCGCCGATGCGGAAGGTGTGCACCTCACGGGTGGAGGGCTTGACGGCGACCACGTCGATGCAAAGGGTCTCCTTATAATCGAAGAAGGCGTGGCGGTTGGTGGGCAGCATCAGGTCCGGAACCACCCAGCCGTAGCCCTGGCTCACGTAGTAGTTGACTCCCTTGTATTTGATATAGTCGTTGGTGTGGCTGTCGCCCGTGGTCATGCCCACGATGGTGCGTTTCTGAGCATACTCCGACAGGAGGTCCATGAGGGCCTCGTTCTGGGTATCCGTCGGCTCTACAGGTTTGCTGGTGGTCCAGCGGCCCATAGGATGAGGCATATAGTGCGACATCACTATCACGTTGGTCTCCGGATCCGTGGCCTCGAGCACATCTGCCAGCCAGGCAAGTTCTTCGTTTCCGTAAAGATAATAGGCCTCTCCCTTGGTGCGGGTGGTGCAGCTGTTTAGGAAGATGATGCGGAAGTTCTTTTCGGGGATATCGTAGTAACCATAGGTCCTTTCAGGGGTCAGATGGAGATTGCCTCCGGCGCGCGCCTCCCAGGGCTTCTGGAAGAAATCCTGCAGCTCCTGCTCGGTGTGGAGCCGGCCTTCACCGGCATCCCAGTCGTGGTTTCCGGGAGCGTAGAGCCAGATGCCGTCATACTTGTCCATCTGGGCTCGGACGTTGTCGAGTATCCATTTCGAATATTTGGCATCGGCAGTGGCCGGATAGGCATTCAGGCCGATGTCGCCGAGGTTGGCCATGAAATCGGCATTGAACATCTTCGCGGCGGTCACACCATATCCTATGTGCTTGTAGCTGAAGCGGCCGCAGGTGTGAACATCTGTGAGAATGGGATATACCAGCACCTCATCATCCCCTTTCCAGGCAGCGAAACGCTTGTAGGCCTCTTTCACCTGGGGTTTCACGAAAGCGTGCCTGCTGGTGGCGCGGTCTTCCTTGTAAAGATGGGTTTCGTCGATCTCCCTCTCCTTGATGGTGGGCGTGGAATAACGGAAAACTATCGACTGCCCCTTGTCGTAGTCGAACCATTCAACCTTTATGGCGTGCTTTCCTTTTGCGAGCACCTTGACCGCCTTTTCCTCGATGGGGCCGCGGGCGCCATCGCTCACGATCAGCATTTCTCCATCCACATAGAGCTTGCTGCCATCGTCGGTGGTGAGGGTGAAAGTGTATTCCTCTTCCGTCCTGACCTTGAGTTCCGTTTCGAAAACGGCGCAGAAATGGTTCTTGGTGTCGTCGATTCCTTCAAGGTCCAGATTGGTCTTGACTCCGGTGAGGGCGGGTTCGCCAAGGGTGGAGAAATCCGGAAGATATCTTTCAGGCCAGTCGTACCAGATTTTGTAGTTGACCTTGGGAGCGCTGCAGCAGCCGGCAAGGATGGCGGCCGCAAAGATGGCGATAGATAATTTCTTCAGCATAAGTATTGATCTATTTCCTCAGTCTGGCCACGGCATGTTCGAGGCTTTCCGAGGGTTCTATAATGTTATAATCTTTCCAAAAATCGGGGTCCAGGAACTCTGAAGCCCGCTCGTCCAGGATGTCGCTGGGACGGAACACCTCGCTGCGGGCTATAGGCGCCGCGGGCTCGATGACATCCGTCACCACAAGTTCGTTGACCTCCGTATAGTTGGTGGCTATCAGACGTTTCTTCCAGTCGCAGCGGAAACTCATTGAAGAACGGAAGTAGTCCAGCCGGGCCAGCCCGTCCTCCTGACGGTAGCTGATGGTGACCGTCAGCTCTTTAGGCGTAAACCGTAGGGCGAGGGGTTTGCGCATCAGCATCATACGGGTGGCCTTGGCAGCGTCCGACACGTCCAGCGAAAGCTCTATCCGGCTGAACGCCAAGGTTTCCCGGTCTATGAACAGTTTTCCGTAGTAGAGGGCATATTCCGCTTCGCCCTCCGGCTCAAAGCTGATGACGAACTGCAGCCTGTCGGCTATGTATGCCGGGGATTCCATCCGGAAACTGTAGAGGCGCAAGTCCGTGCGGTTGAAGATGATGTCTTTATTCTTGACGGCGTCGAAAGTGGCGGCAAGGGTGGGCCCGCCCATCATCCGGACACTCAGAGTGTCGCCCTTGCGCTGGCTCATGATTATGCGGCTCTTCTCCAGCGCCGTGCGGTCCATGCTGACGCCTGAAAGGTAGTAGGGTGTCTTGTAGATGCGCGAAACCGCCTCGTTTACAGAGATATAGCGCTGGCGCTTCTGCAGGGTTTCGCGGTAGAAGCAGCGCAGAAGTTCAGGCTTGGAGGGATAATTGTCCCGGATGCGATCGATGGCCGCTCCAACTATCTCGAACGGATCCCCCGTAACGATGGATGCCTCTTTGATAGGGTAGGAGATGGGAGTCATCTTCACGGATATCTCCCCCTGCCCGGCCCGCTTGCGGGCATCGCGATAGCCGATGCGGGAGAAGCGGAGTTCGGAGATAGGCCTGTCGGCCTTGATGATGAAAGTGCCGTCCGAATTGGTTACCGTGGCATAGTTCTGCCCTGGCACAATCACACTCACGGCTGCCACCGGCCTTCCGCTGGAAGCATCGGTAACCGTTCCTCTGACGGAGTGCTCCAAACCGCCCTGGGCGGAAAGCGCCAAGGGGGAAAGGAATGCCAGGACGGCGGTCAGCAGGCGGCACATACAGGGGATCAGAACCTGTATCCTATGCCTATGCGGCCGCCGAAATAATTCATGCCGACTCCGGCTTCAACCATGCCGAAGACTGTTTTTCCGAATTCTACACCGATGGGGTTGAGCTGGGCATCGAAGGTAAGGTCCAAGCTGTCTCCTCCTACAGAAAGCATGACACCGGCCTCCAAAGAGCCGTACAACTTTAGATTGGGGCGGTTCAGATAGTTGCAGCGCCCAACTGCATTCACCGGGATGAAAGTAAGGAATGATTTGGAATGGATGTCACGGGTGTCTTTGTCAACCACATTCCAGACGCATCCGGTGTAACCTGTGCTCAGGCCGGCCGACCAGCGGGAGTTGAAATTATAGAGCACATCGAGCCCGAAATACGGAGGCAGGTCGATGTCGAGGGTTTCGTTGCTGTCTTCGTTGGCGCTCACGGCTATGCCGACTGCAATGGCGCCGAAAAGCGATGCAATCGTCGGCACGGAGGGAAGGAGTCCGGCCGAAGCTCTCACAGTCCATTTCTGTTCTACGGGTTCCTGAGCAAAAAGCGGCATTGCCAGCGAGATCAGGAGAATTGCGGTTATGAGCTTTTTCATATACCAGTGGTTTATTTTCTCAAATATAAGCATTTTGTTTTGATGTAATTATCAAGGCAACCTTCAAATCGAACAAAGAACTGATGTGAATGCCTGTTGAATATGTATTTATGTTTAATCCTTTATTAATTACGGCTTATTATTATGATTGTTTTAATAAATACTTTTTTTATAACGGCATTGCCTTGTTTTGTATAAGTTGTTTATTTTCAAATATATAACACTCTTGCTACCACCCCACCAAATTAAAGCTATAATAATAAATCTTTTTTTTAAAATAATACCTCTATATTTAACACGAATAAATAGTAAAAAGAATGAAAAGATCAGTGTTAATTGCTCTTGTGCTCATTGCCCTTGCTTTTTGTTCCTGCAGCCCAACTGTCCTGAGGCTGGGATCCTATAATATCCGCGGGGACCATGAGACTGACGGAATAAACCAATGGCAATTCCGGAAAGACTCACTATCGCAAATCATTTTGAGAAATGGGTTCAAAATAGTAGGACTTCAGGAGGCTGTTCCCGATCAACTGGAGGATATTGTTTCCACTACCGGGTACAATTGGATTGGCGCTCCCGGTCTGTTCAACCCCATCTTGTTTGACAGCTCTCGCATAGAAATGCTAAGATGGGATATGTTCTGGCTTAACGAAGGAAATGTCCCTCACGTTATTGGATGGGATGGCAAATACGAACGTTATTGCACATGGGGCCTGTTCAAGGATCTTGAAAGCGGAAAGGAATTCCTTGTTTTCAACACCCACCTCGACCATAGAGGAATCGAAGCCCGCTCGAAGGGAGCCGCGCTTGTCTGTGCCGTCGCCGACAGTTTGACAAAGGAGATCTTCAAGGGGAAGAAAGCCCACGTAATCATCATGGGAGACCAGAATTCCTGGGACAACACCCCTGCGTATTCAGAATATACAAGCCATTTCACAGACGCACGTTGCTCCGCCAAACTTGTTTTTGGGCCTCTTGGCACTGCTCACAATTTTGGAGGAGTTCACCCGGTCAGGATTGACTATTTCTTCACCAATGACAGTGTGGAAGTTCTTGAATACAATGCGTTGGACATTGTGTGGGGTGAGCGTTATGACCATTTTCCTTCCGACCATTATCCAATATATATAGATGTTATCCTCAAATAAGCTTTTTGAATCACTGAAAGGACAGCTTGTGGTTTCATGCCAAGCGGAGCCGCCTTCACCGTTTAATAATCCAAGAGATGTGGCGGCATTCGCGCAATGCGCAATCATGGGAGGAGCCGCTGGAATTCGCAGTTGCGGCATTGAAAAGATCAAGGCAATACTTGAGATTACGGACCTCCCGGTAATAGGCCTCACTAAAGCAAGGTTTCCTGACGGCACCATCCGCATCTCTGGAACTTTCGCCGAAGTGGAGTCTCTGGTAGGTATCGGCACGCCTATCATTGCCGTTGATGGTACCCTACGTCAGAGAGAAGGGTCTCTTACCGGTCCGCAATATATCGAAGAATTGAAAAAGAAATACCCTTCACAACTTTTTATGGCCGATATCTCTACTCCCGAAGAAGCCCTGGCCTGCCGCAAGTCTGGAGCGGATTGCGTATCAACCACGCTTGCCGGATACACTCTCTTAACACAGAATACGTCGTCCCATGGGCCTTCTCTGGATGTTCTTGACAGGTGTGTTTCAATTTGCGACTGTCCTGTATTTGCAGAAGGCAGATACGACACTCCTGACGAAGCAGCTCTTGCCATCGCTCATGGAGCGCATACAGTCGTTGTCGGTTCAGCAATCACAAGGCCACACCTTATAACTGAGTGGTTCGTCAAAGCTATACGGAAATGACGAAGATTTATTTTGGCACAGACGGTTGGAGAGCAATTCTCGATAGCGAGATCAATACCGGGAGCGTTGCTGTCGTCGCCCAGGCTTTCACCGATTATGTTATGGAGGAATCCGGAAGTGGCTCCTCCGTGGCGGTGGCTTATGACTCGAGACGCAACTCGAGGGAGTTCGCGGAAGTGTTCTCGAGGGTGATGATGTCCGGCGGAATCAATGTGTTGCTGGCCCCAGAAGTAACGCCAACTCCAGTCCTTTCTTACACTGTACTGGAAAGGAAGTGCTTCGCAGGCGTAATGATAACCGCGAGCCATAATCCTGCAGAGTACAACGGAATCAAATTCAAGGCGTCTTATGGTGGGCCTTTCAGCCTAGACCAGACCCGGCGTGTAGAGCAGCTCCTATATGCACACGAACCGTCTTTCCATAAAGGCCCCCTTCCTCTATATGACATGCTGCCCGCATACAAAGCCCATATAGAACCGCTGATAAACTGGGATGTAATACGGAAAGCGTCCCTTCCTCTTCTGGTGGATTCCATGGGAGGTGCCGGCAGGGACCTTATACAAGGCATTCTGGCCGAACACGGATGCTTTTCTGTCAAGACCATCTTTGGGCAGCCCTCCAACTCTTTCTACGGCAGGCTTGCGGAGCCCATTGCCAAAAACCTCGTACCTGCGAGCAACGAGCTTAAATCCGGCAATTATGCCCTCTGCATTGCAACCGACGGGGATGCTGACCGTCTGGGGGTGATACAGGACAACGGGGTCTTTCTTTCCGCACAAACCACAATACTTCTCATTGTGGACTATCTCAAGAGGGTACGCAGGCAGAAGGGAGGAATAGTACACACATCTTCCGTCACAGCAAAGCTCAAGGAGCATTTCCTTTCCACAGACACTCCAGTCTATGAGGTTCAAGTGGGTTTCAAATACATTACCGACGTTATGGTGCGTGAAGATATTTGTTTCGGAGGGGAAGAAAGCGGAGGCTTTGGATATGGAATGCATATCCCAGAAAGAGATGGCATCTTTTCCGGTCTGCTTTTCCTCGAAATGCTTTCAGCAAGCACCTTCTTCCGCCTCACCGAATACGTTTCTTCAAGGGAAAAGGAACTCGGTAAGATCTTTTATGACCGAATAGATGCCCCCTGTGAAAGACCGGACAGGATGAAGATTCTACCCTGCCTGCTGAGTTCTGACCTTAAGTGGATAGCCGGAATCCCCGTACGCAAGGTACAGCATTTCTATAGTAGTCGCGGCATCGTGAACGGGCTCAAATATATTCTTCAGGGAGAGTGCAGATGGCTGCTCATAAGAGCATCTGAAACGGAGCCTCTCCTTCGTTTCTACTCTGAGGGGCAAGTTCCTGAGGAAGTCAAGGACTTCCTTGACGAAGGCATCAGACTGACATCTGATATTAAGACGATATGACAACTGACAATAATAGAAGACAGGGAGTATTCTGGGCGGTCACGATAGGTTACGGCATGTTCTACGTATGCCGTCTTAGCATCAACGTCGTCAAAAAAGCCATCGTCGAAGATGGTTTCCTCTCAGAATCACAACTGGGAATCATAGGTTCCGCTCTGTTTTTCAGCTATGCGGTCGGGAAACTTGTTAATGGATTCCTTTCTGACAGGGTAAATGTCCGGTATTTCATGTCAGGAGCGCTTTTGATTTGTGCCCTGGTCAATGCCGCTCTTTCACTCAACCTGCCTTTCTGGCTGTTCGTGGGACTCTGGGCCGTGAACGGATGGTTTCAGTCCTGTGGAGCCCCTTGCTCGGTTATATCATTGAAACAGTGGTTCTCCGGAAAGAACTACGGGACGATGTACGGTTTCTGGTCAGCATCTCATAATCTTGGAGAAGCCATCACCTTCATCTTTATTGCCTTTGTGGCGGGCGCCCTCGGATGGAGGATGGGGTTCATTAGCGCATCTGCCCTGGGACTCCTGGGCGTGGCCTTGATTTTTTTCCTTCTGCGCCAGCATCCTTCAGTTTCGGCCCAAGACCTTTCCACAAGAGAAAAGCAAAAGAGCATCGGAAAAAAACAGGCAGAAGTAATCAAAATGCCTATCATCTGGGTGCTCGCCCTCGCATCGGCCTTTATGTATATTGCGCGATATGCTGTCAACAGTTGGGGGATTTTTTATTTCGAGGCGGAAAAGTTATACTCGACGGTGCGTGCAGCCTCGCTCGTTTCAGTCAGTTCCGTCTGCGGGATTATCGGCACAATAGGAAGCGGTCTCGTGTCGGACAGGATTTTTAAAGGAGACCGAGTTTTGATGGCCGTCATCACTTCGGCACTTAACCTCATAAGTTTAGCCCTGTTCCTCTTTGTCCCTGCCGGGCACTATGTTTTAGATGTCGTGACAATGGTGTTATTTGGACTTAGCATAGGCGTCCTGATCTGTTTTCTCGGAGGGTTAATGGCAGTTGATGTTGCTCCTGCCGAGGCCGTGGGCGCCGCTGTGGGTGTTATCGGCATAGCGTCTTATGCTGCTGCAGGCATACAAGACATTCTGAGCGGATTCCTTATCGAAGGGAAAAAGCTTGTAGATGCGGCAGGCGTTACGACATACGATTTCTCTGCCATCCGCTTTTTCTGGATTGCCGCCGCAGTTTCGTCGCTTCTGCTTCTGGCTGCGCTTTTGTTCAGAAAAAAGAAGCGTCTAAGAATAACGTGATCTTAATTCTATAATAAATACATTTATTTTTATTAATACCTTTTTGTTTATGCGAAGAACAATTGCTTTGATTTCATCTTTCTGCCTGTCGGTGTGTATGCTGGCATCGGCATCCGCACAGGAGGCAAAGATGACGGTATCCGGAGCTGTGACAACTCCAAACGGTCAGTCCGTTCTCGGAGCCAGTGTTATAGTGAAGGGTGCCCCCTCACGCGGCGTCATTGTTGATGCCACGGGTAATTATTCTATCCAGGCCGCGCAAGGCGAGACTCTCATCTTTTCCTGTCTTGGCTACGAGACAAAGGAAGTGACCGTTTCTTCTACGAAGATAGATGTCATCCTGCAGGAAGATTCACAATTCCTTGAAGAGACAGTCATCGTCGGCTACAGCCCCATGAGAAAGAGCGACTTTACCGGATCCATTTCTTCCGTAAAGTCCGGAGAACTCGTAAAGACCACGGCAACGATGGGCCAGGCCCTTGTGGGTAAAGTTGCAGGTGTCGAAGTACGCCAGAGCACCGGCGCTCCAGGCAAGGGTGTTGACATCCGGATCCGTGGCGTCTCCTCGCTTAACGGAGCTTCTCCTCTTTACGTTGTCGATGGTTATCCTGCATCCGAAGATGTTTACATCAACGCCCAGGATATCGAGAGTATCGACATCCTCAAGGATGCCGCCTCTGCCGCAATCTATGGGTCCCGTGCCGCTGCTGGCGTTGTCCTGATTACCACCAAGCGCGGTACGAATGCAGACAAGGCTACAATTACATACGACTTCTCATACGGCATTCAGTCATCTGCCCACAAGATTGACATGCTCAATGCCAAGGAGTTCGCGGAACTGCATGTGGATGCCCGCAACAATTCCTATCGTGCATTCTGCAACAAAGCCGGTGTATTGTACGATCCCAAAGACAACAACGCAACCCGTATCGCAAAAGTCGGTAAAGCCGGAGGCAGTTATGCAAATGTGGGACTTTCACCATATTTCTGGGATTTCTCAAAAGGGACATATTCCGACACGGCCTTCAAGTATGACACCGACTGGCAGGATGAATATTTCAGCAAGAATGCCGGAATCGTCCATCATTCTGTAAGCGTCAAAGGTGGGAACGGAAATCTCCGTTACATGGCCAGCCTCGGCTACCTCAACCAGGACGGTATTATATCTCCCTCGAACCATAACCAGATTACCGCAAGGCTGAACCTTGATGCCAGGGTTTCAAAGAGACTCTCAATCTCTGCGAACTACTCAATGTACGATGCTAAAACCAGGGCAGTCAACGCTGAAGGCCGTAACATCAATGACGGAGCGACGCAGTGTATGCTGCAGTCCCTCCCCAACGTTCCCTGCTACAACGAGGATGGCACTCTCGCGGAGAACTTCCAGCTGAGGCTTGATACGGAGTCCTTCTACAACGAGTTTTTCCCGAATGCCGACGGGACGCCTTGGACCTCTTCCGGCTGCGCCTTCAATATCGGCGACGCCCAGAACCCCCTTGCAATAGCCAGGAAGATTGAACGAAACACCCATGCTGTGCGCAACAACCTTACTGTCGCCGCCACCTATGAGTTTATCCCGGACCTTAAGCTAAAAGCCCAGATTGGCCGTCAATGGACGATGAGCCGCTACACCTTCTATCGCCCCGCCACCCTTGGTGTCGCATCATATATCCCAGGATACAACGACGAAAAGCTTGAGGCCTCCTACCACTATGGATACAGCGACCTCGATTCCAACACCGATAGCCTGGGTGAAATCACCTTGAACTGGAAGAAAGCATTCGGCAACCACCATTTTGACATACTCGGAGGCTTCTCCGCTCAAAAGAAGGACTATGACAACATTGGAATGAAGGCCGCGACCTACGCGAGCGACAGAATCCATGATGTTACCGCAGCGGCCGACGTCAACGCAATGCAGCAGCGCAACATGAGCCGCGCTTCGTGGTCCCTTCTATCCGCATTCGCCAGATTGAATTACTCCTATGCCGACAGATACACCATCACGGGGACCATCCGTGATGATGGCTGCTCCCGTTTCGGCATCGACAATAAATGGGGTCTTTTCCCTTCAATCTCAGCCGGTTGGACTCTTTCCAACGAACCTTTCTTCAAGGATAATCTGGGGACCGACACTATGATTCGCCTCCGCGCCAGTTACGGCCTGAGCGGGAACAACAACATTGGCAACTATGCTTCAATAGCAACCATATCCAGTGGTGTCACATCTTTCGGAACAACCTCTTACAACACCAATTACGAGGCCGGATTCGTTGATTCGAGTTTGAGTTGGGAAACCACACGACAAACCAACCTAGGTATCGACCTTAGATTCTTCCATGGCAGACTGAATTTTATTGCCAACTGGTACAATTCGATTTCCCAGGATATCCTCTATTCAATGCCCATTCCTTCAATCTCGGGCTCAACTTCCACCAGGACCAACCTGGCCGATGCAAGAGTTCGCAACCGCGGTTTCGATGCCCAGATCGATGCCCGCATCTGCGAGGGTGAATTTGAATGGACCATAGGAGCCAACATTTCCGCTAACCGCAACACGGTTCTCAGCCTTGGTGCCGCGGGTGAAGAGATTCTTACCACCACAGAACGCTCAACCCAGTCCCATATCACCCGTGTTGGTTATCCAATAGGATCATTCCTCGCCTTTCGTACCATGGGCATCATGAACCAGTCACAGTACGAAGCAATCCTCATGGATCGCCAAGTATATCTGGCCAATGGCGGATCATTCCCGGCTGATTATCGGTTAAAAGGGCCTGCTGTTCCCTCGTATGACCTTGAAATGCTACTGCCTGGTTGCGTCATTTACAACGATATCAATGGCGACAAAATCATTGATAACTACGACCGCGAAATCCTCGGTGATGCCTACCCCGATTTCACCGGCGGATTCTCAACCAGCATGAGGTGGAAGGGGTTCGACCTGAGCGCAGTATTCTCATTCTCATACGGTGCCAAGGTGGTCAACTTCAACGATTATTACATCTACAACATGGAAGGCTCCGGAAACCAGTACGGAATCGTACGCGAGCGCTACCGCAGCGAGGAGGAACCCGGCAACGGTTTTGTCCCTCTTGCTTTCGCCCACGGAAGCAAGAACACTTCGATGAAGATGTCTGACCGTTATATTGACGATGCGTCTTATTTCCGCCTCTCCAACCTCACCATCGGATACACGCTTCCCAAGAACCTGACCAGCAAGATAAAGATATCCTCTGCACGCTTGTACTTAAGCGGAGATAACGTGTTCACTCTAACGAACTATCGTGGATTCAATCCAGAAGTAAACGAGAAGAGCAGCGCGCTCTCTCCGGGTTTCGACTGGGGAAGTTACCCTCTTGCACGTATCCTTACCACCGGTTTAAGCATTACTTTCTAAAACATGATGATTATGAAACTTAGACACATAATCCCTATCTTGGCATTATCCTCGACCGCGGTATCCTGCGATTTCCTTGATCTTTCAAATCCCAATGCCGTTACTGTAGGCAATTTCTACCAGACAGAGGATGATATTGCGAGCGTATGTGCGGGTATCTATCAGCCCTTCAAGGACACATACTATTTCACTCGTCAGGATTACTTTACCGACAGTTATGCACGAGTGCTCATGTTTATGGATCCCGGCGTTTCAGGAGGAGAAAACTATGCATTCTGCGCGCACTCCATAACTAACTCTCACTCATTCATTGCCGCCAGATATAATTCCATATACAAGAGCATCGACCGCTGCAACACCCTTCTCAAGCATCTTGATGACGTCAAGTATGCGAAGGGAGTTACACGTAACATTTATGAGGCAGAAGCCCGCTTTGTACGCGCTCTCGGTTATTTCTATCTCGTATCTGAATTCGGTGATGTCCCCCTCCTTCTGAGCAAGCCAGGCAGCGTGGACGATGTTTATGCTGCCGATGTCCGCCAGCCCAAGGAGAAGGTATATCAGGCCATCTACGATGATTGTGCATGGATTGTCCAAAGCCCACTTGAAGACCTTCAGGATGCAGCCTGCTGCGGACGTGCCAGCAAAGTGGCCGCCCTTGTCCTGGACGCCAAGGCCCATCTTCAGCAGGCCACCGATCCAGATTTCGCTGCGAAGAAAAGCGAGTTCTGCACGGCAGCCAAGACATCCCTTGACGCCGCCTGGTCTAAGAGGTTTTTCAACAAGCTTGAGGATATCAGTGTTACTGATGCCTTCGACCTTGCAACCCAGAAGGGTTCCAAGGAGAACATCTTCCAGATTAACTATATCAGCGGCGATGTCAACAACGGTGGCAGCATTCCTCTTTATTTTGCCCCGCAGAGCTACAAGAATACATCAAAGTCGGTTGTCCTTGATATAACTCTACGTAATAATCCCTGCCTGATGCGTGAGGAAAAAGCGGCCAAAATATTCCCGAACGCCGACCGCGACAAGGACCTCCGCTTCATCAACCTGATTGGAGAAGGGGGTTATGGCGGAAACACTGTCTTTTACACAAGAAAGTACACCGACAGGGTAACAGAAACAGCATACTATGGGGCCGACATCGTGGTATTCCGCTATGCTGACGTTGCCCTGATGGAGGCCGAGGTCGCATATCACACCAGTGACACCGAAAATGCAATGACATGGCTGAACATGGTCCGTCAGCGTGCTGGCCTCAACCCGGTATCCGGACTGTCCGGCACGAATCTTCGTAATGCCATTTACGAAGAGCGCATCCGAGAATTCGTGGGCGAGGGCAAGGCATGGGAAGATATTCTCCGCGGATACAGTCACGACGAAATCAAGACCATGTTCCAGGCTGACGGCGCCACAATGTTCAGCGACAAAGATTTCCTTTTCCCTATCCCTTACAATCAGGTAATCCTCAACCCTGACGGTCTTCCCCAAAACCCCGGCTATTAATAAACAATGAGACCATTCAAGCATTATATCTTTTTACTTCTTGTCTCCGTATGCTATATTGCGTGCGGAGACAAAGAACCCGGCAATGGCACCTCCGACAACCCCGTTTCAGGAATCTATGTCATAAAGGATAATACCGTCAACTATACTGTCGTGTGTTCCGTAGATGCCATTTATGGGGCCCGCTATGCTGCATCAAAGATAAGCAACGCCCTTGGCAGTCATACAGGGACATATGCAAATGTCGCCTCAGCCAGCCAGGGTGACGGTGTGTGTGAAATTATTGTTGATAATGGACATTTTGAGCTTTCAAGGCCCATTTGTGAAGGCATTACATATGGCTCATATGCACTTGGTTATAAAGACAATAAAATCTTTGTTATTGCATTTGACGATGAGTCCTTCGCTGCAGCTGCGGAAAATTTGTGCGGGCTCTTTGATAAGCATTTCAAGAAAGGGAACCTCATTATCGATGAGAGTCTTCTTACCGGTGGTTCATCCGCAGGTGTCAGAGGTTTTATCCCCCCTCTCAAGTTAGATGCCTCTCCAAGTTGTATCCTTCAGTCAGGAGCCAACACAACAGAGGACAAGGCCATGCAGGTGGAGTTTTCTTCCTGCCACGAGAGTGATTTCACGGCATATTGCGAAGCTCTTGTCCGGGAAGGATACCACAAGGTCTGCGAAAACGATTTTGGCGGTAGTTGCTATGGAACATATTCGAACGGAGAATATCTTGTGAACGTTTCCTTATACAAGGCTGTGAAACTCATGAGGATAGTTTCCGAACCTGAATATGAGAAGGATTTCTGGTCTATCGAAGGAGATCCCGGCCATGAAAAAACACTGATGATGCAGGTCTATCAGGACGGTGTCAGGTTCACGGGAGTATCAACCGGAGGATTCATCATAAGACTCTCCGATGGAAGATTCCTCATATATGACACTGGTCTTGAACAGAATACAGATGAACTGATTGAGTATATGCGTTCCCGCAACACTTTCAAAGACGGCAAAATCCACATCGCCCTCCTTATAATCAGCCATCCCCATGCAGATCATTACGGTGGGTTCCTTGGGCTTTCGAAGAAATACAGCTCTGAGATCCAGTGCGAGGCGGTCGCCTTCAACATTACCAATCACAAACGACAGAGTTGTTTAGACGAGCCTACGCTCTTCGGATACACCAACGACTTCACCGCCGCCGCAAAAAGCATGGGGGCCAGAGTCTATTGCCTTCGGGCCGGCGAGACTTTCAATCTTGCCGGAGTACGCCTCGAAGTCCTGTTCACTCCTGATGAACTTGGGACATTCTTCCTTTCGGGAAAAAACGAAAAAGGAGAGAAAGACACTACGTACGACATGAACAATTCCAGCATTATCGTAAGACTTGTCGTCGAAGGCCAGAAGATTACCCTCAATGGTGATTGCAGAGGTGGTGAGGCCAGTATTTTCAATAAAACTCTTTTGGACACATTTGAATCCGACATCATGTCAGTTGCGCATCATGGCTTCAACGTCATGACCACCGTGGAGATGTACAATAAAGCCAAGCCTTTTGCTCTTTTCTGGTGCGTAACCAAGGATGGGCAGGACATGTCTCGCGCCTTTGATGTGACTCTTATGAACGCATCTTATGTGAAAAAGCATTTCTTCCAGGATGAACTCGTCGAGATTGAGTTGCCATATATACTATAAAAACATAAAACAATTAAAAACCTATTAAATTCATACAAACATGAAAAAGAGTTATTTATTTATTCTTCTTATTGCAGGCGCTCTTGTTTCCTGCAAAAAGGAAAAACCTGCAGACGTTGATACCGATTTGGATTCCAACGTTATAGAGACAACGTTTATTGCTTCGGATTTCACCTGCACCAATAAGCTGGCCAAGTCTTCCATCACCGAGAAAGGCGTACTTACCTGGTCAGAAGGGGATGAGGTTTACTACTTTTCGGATGCTGCGGCAAATAATATGGAAAAAGTCGCCTTCACAACGTCCGGCAAGACTCCAACTGTAAAGCTTACCCATAAAAGCGGGAGCACGTTCATAGCCGCCTATTTCCCGGGTGAAAAAGTTTCTGATCCTGCCATCAAGGATTACAACCTCAGCACATTTACCTGTCCCGGCATAAACCCGGTCCAGTCAGGTGCAATCGCAAGCCCTGCGGTCGCATATGCAACAATCGATGACGAGACCCGTTATTTGAACCTCACTCTCAAGAATATTTGCTCTGCAATCCAGTTTTCTCTTCCCGAGGGCAACGAAGTTGACAAGGTGGAAATGGTCGTCAACAACCAGAGCGCAGGCAACGAAATCAACGGAGCATTCAAGGTGGACCTCACTGCCGAAAACCCCTCTCCTGTTTTCACCGCTTCTTATGACAAGACTGAAGGCAGCCAATATGTAACTAGCGTCGCCACTGCAAAGAAGGGAGGAATCTTCTACATCAATGTCCTTCCCTGTACTCTTGCGGAGGGCTTCACTCTAAAGCTATATAAAGGCAGCAAGGTCCAGTCCGTAACATACGGCGATGAAGCGACATTCTCACCCGGCCTTATCCACACACTCGGCGATCCTACCGCCGCTCCTGCCGAACCCGAAACATTTACCTTCACGACTGCGGATCTCGGTAAGGCAAACAACTGGGAGTTTGTGACAACAGCCCTATATTACAATACTGCCGAATACGGTGATCTTCGAATGAGTGTTCTTGAGAATCCCGATGGGAGCCAAAATGGATATCTCCTTGCAAACAGCGCGGGATGGCGTTTCTATCAAGCTCGTGTTAAAGGCACCCTTACCCTGGAAAGCAAATCCGGCAGGAACATCAAAGCGGTAAAATTCACTTACTCGAACAAGAACGGAGGTGTTATACTGTATGAAGAAAACCAGATTGCTTCTGATAGTCCATATACTTTCACAGATATTAGCTCCACAAGGACATTTACCTGTGGCAGTACTACAGGCTCTGCATCCGGCCAATATACTATTACTGCCTGGGAAATCACAGTTCAGTAGCACCGGCTAATTATTGAAGAAAAAGGATATCGGAGTTTAATCCCGATATCCTTTTTTTATGCTGCCCGAAAAAATCATAAGAGGAACTTATCCCTGGCCTCATGACACGCACCTACGACACCAGCTCTCTCTCCAAGTCTTGATGGTATGATCATCGTATTCTTATACATCAGTTTTAGGGCATAACGCCGAACAGATTGAAGGATAGGCTGGAGAAAATAATCTCCGGCTGTGGAAAGACTTCCACCTATTATAACCGCTTCAGGGTTGAAAATATTAATCATATTTGCAACCTGCTTCCCGAGAAGCGCTCCGGCCTTTTCCAGTAATTCGATAGAGAGCGGATCTTCTTCATTAGCCGCTCTAACGACGTCCCGTTCGTTGATATGGCTCACTTCCCCCAAGCGAGATGTCTCACCTTGGTTTATCCTGTTTCGTAGCTGCTCGCAGATAGCCTTGCCGGAGACCTCTGTCTCCAAGCAACCTTTCTTCCCACAATGACACATCTTCTCGTTGTCGAACGCATTGGTGTGCCCTAATTCTCCGCAGTAGCCGTCCTTCCCGTAATAAAGCTTTCCATCAATGATGATACTCATTCCAATGCCCCAACTTGCATTGATGAACAGGAAGTGCTTGAACCGGTCGCCAAGCACCGTCCTCAATTCCCCAAGTGCCATAGCCCTTGTGTTATTATCTATGTGAGTGCTGATGCCAAGTCGGTCGGTAAGAACTTCAGAAAGGGGCTCGTCGTTTCCCTCAAAATGGAAAATGCTGTAACTGTGTCCTGTCTCAGGGTTCACCCGTCCGGAAAGATTGACAGAAACACCCGCAACACTGTCACGACTGACTCCGCTGATTTCAATGAACTTGTCAATACTTTCACAAATAGCCTCCATCGTTTCCGGGGTGTTGGAAAACTCGAAAGGAATCATATTTTCCTTGACAATGGTTCCCGCAAGATCCATCATCGCAAGATAAACCAATGTCATCTTTATATCGACACCTATGAAATAGGCAACCGTTTCGTTGACTGCATACAATGCTGCCTGACGGCCACGTTCACTGAAGGTCTTGCCAACCTGCTTCACAAGATTCTTGTCAACCAGAGTTGATATATACTTCGTTACAGTGGGAACACTCATCCCTGATAGCTGGGAAATGGCACTGATCTGATGATTCCCGGACTTTATCAGGACCTGGAGTATAATACTTTCAAATTCGGTGATAGTCTTTTTCATAAAAAAGATATGCAGAATAAAGTCCAGACTGGCCTATACCAGATCTAAAAGAAAACACGAAAAAAGCTAAATAAACAGGTTTAAGATTAACGTCAGACAAATTTAACAATTTTATCTGATTTACGTTCTCCTTCCCACACAGGGTAGGGCTCGTTTTCATGCCCGAAAGCAGAAACTGTTTTTAGGGAGCAGCTATAAGGCGGCAGGCGGCGTATATCAACATCGGCCCCAAGCCTGAATAAAAAGAAGCAGCGATGTAGTACAGGAGGTTTCGTTTCATAAGCCGTCTGAAACACGGAGTGCTGTTAACGGCCCTGTTTTCCGGCCGTCAGCAGCAAAATAGGCCGAAAATGCTTTCGACGGCCCCCAAAAAAAGGCCGTCGAAAGCACCCGGGCACAGATATTTGGAGAATTACTGCTCCCAAGGGACGGGAGTGAAGTCCTTGACGGGAACCACAATCTTGACGCTAACTTTCTTGCCGTCTTTTAAGGTGCCGTCCACCTTGTAGGTGAGGGCGGTATTGTCGAGTTTAATGGAAAGATTGCCGCTCTGGAAGATGCTCTTTTCGGAATATTCAG
>JAEEGL014819807.1_pt1 | contig 18073 bp, 13 predicted proteins | sample 9134231 | NCBI WGS metagenome assembly JAEEGL01 (sample SAMN16246548, study PRJNA631951) | gut metagenome | biome: gut microbiome; feature: rumen; material: fiber-attached | host: Bos | place: Iran: Karaj | collected 2018-10 | reverse complement strand
GCGGCCGTCGCTGCCTCCGCCGCGGTCCCGGCGGGCGCTTCCGCTCTGCAGCCGGCACCGCAGACGAGCAGCAGCGCCAGCAGGATCAGGATCCCCCGTTTTTTCATTTTTCCCTCCGGATATGCGTTCCAATCGCCGGGGCCGCTCCGGCCGTCCTCTTCTGAAAACGGCTTCGCCGCGGCGCCGCCCGGCTATACTATAACCGTTGTTTTTCCCGATGTCAAGTCTTTTTTCCGCGGCGCGCCGCCGAAAAGCACGCTGCGTCTCCGCGCAGCACGGATAGTTTTTCGCCGGACGGTCCGGCTTTTTTCAAAAAAACGCTTGACAAACCGGGATTTTCTGGTATACTAATTAAGTTGCGGTCCGGCGCTCTTGCCGGCCGCCATCCTTACCCCCGTCCGATTGCCGGGGCAGGGGTCAAAAGTCCAAAAGGAGGTGCACAGAAAGATGGCAAATCTGGGAAAGTACGAATCGCTCTACATCATCAAGGCCAACCTTGAGACCGAGGCGATCCAGGAGACCGTCGAGCGTTTCAAAGCCCTTGTGGAACAGAACGGCACGCTGGAATCCATCGACGAGTGGGGCAAGAGAAAGCTCGCCTATCCGATCGACTATATGACCGAAGGCTACTACGTTCTCATGACCTTCACCGCGCCGGCCGAGTTCCCCGCCGAGCTCACCCGTATCTACAACATCACCGACAACGTCATCCGCTCGCTGACCACGGCGAAAAACGACTGACGTCGCCGCGTCCGTTGACAGGAGGTCAAAACCATGATCAACAAATGCATCCTCATGGGCCGCCTCACCCGCGACCCCGAACTTCGCCACACTGCGAGCAACACGCCTGTGACGACGTTCACGCTGGCTGTGGACCGCAACGTGAAACGGACGAACGACAGCGCCCAGCAGACCGCCGATTTCATCGACATCGTTGCCTGGGACGCCAAAGCGGACTTTGCCTCGAAGTGGTTCCGCAAGGGTCAGCTCGTCGCCGTCTGCGGCAGACTGCAGAGCAGAAAATGGCAGGACAACGAAGGCCGCAACCGCACGTCCTACGAGGTCGTGGCGGACGAGCTGCACTTCGCCGAGTCCCGCCGCGACAGCGACAGCGGCTATTCCGGCCAGAACTACGGCGGCGGCTATACCCAGTCCGCTCCGCGCGCGGCCGCGCCCGCCCAGCCCCAGGCTCCGGCGGATACCGACGGCTTCGAGACCCTTACCGACGACGGTACCGAGCTCCCGTTCTGATCAAAGACGGGCCGCTCTCTTGACTTGATTTCTGAAAAAGGAGGATTTGATCGCATGGAAAACAACGAAACCGTGAACGCCCCTGTGGCCGAGCAGACCGCTGCTCCCGCCGAACAGAGCGCTCCCGCGCCCCGCGCCGAACGGACCGAGCGCCCCGACCGCCCCGAGCGGACCGAGCGCCCCGCCTATGACCGCAATGCGTCCCGCGGCAAAAAGAGACGCAAGGTCTGCCTGTTCTGCGCCGATAAGATCTACGACATCGACTACAAGGACGTGGCCAAGCTGCGCCGCTTCATGAGCGAGCGCGCCAAGATCCTGCCCCGCCGCATGACCGGCACCTGCGCCAAGCATCAGCGTCAGCTGACCGAGGCCATCAAGCGCGCCAGACAGATCGCGCTGCTGCCCTACATCGCGGACTGAGCCGAGCCTTCGGACCGAAACACGGCTCGCCCCGTTTCCCGGACTTCCGGGGAACGGGGCGAGCTTTTTGCGTTTTTTCGATCCGGAACGCAGCGGCGGAAGCCTGCCTTCGCCGTCTCGCGCAGGCCCGGCTGCATCAGGCCCTCCGCCTGCGGATCGGCTGAAGCATCCTTCACATCCCCGTCCTTTCCCAAGGTCCAGGATACCGCGGCGCCCGTCCCGCTGTCAGCCCTTATTCGCCGGCGGCGGGCAAACGCCGGACGTCCGGCGGGTCCTCCCCTGCCGGACGCCCGGTCCCGACGCGAAAAGACCTCTTTTGCCGCGGCAGACAAAAGAGGTCTCTTTTTTCGCGCTTGCGCGTCAGTATTCGAACTCGCCCTCGTACACCATCACCGCGCTGCCCGTCAGGACGATCCGCTCGTCGGTGTAGTTGACGGTCAGATCGCCGCCCAGCAGCTTGACGGTGACGTCCGTCCCCTTTTCGCAGAAGCCGTTGGCCACCGCCGCCGCCACCGCGGCGCAGGCGCCCGTGCCGCAGGCCAGCGTCTCGCCGTTGCCCCGCTCCCACACCCGGACGCGCAGGGTCGTCGGGTTCACGACCCGCACGAACTCGGTGTTGATCCGCTCGGGGAACTCCGGCGCGTGCTCGAACCGCGGCCCCACCGCGGCCAGATCCAGCCCGTCCAGCGCGTCGCAGAACACGACGCAGTGGGGATTCCCCACGGACAGGCAGGTGACCTGCCAGGACCGGCCCGCCACCGCCAGGGGAGCGTCCACCAGCCGTTCGGCCTCCGTGGCCGCGGGCAGCGCCGCGGCGGACCAGTCGGCCCGGCCCATGTCCACCGACACCGAGCCGACCTTGCCGTCCCGCAGGTACAGCCGCATCCGGTGGACCCCGGAAAGGGTCTCGACGGTGAGGTGCTCGCTGCGCACATACCCCTTGTCGTAGAGGTATTTGGCCACGCAGCGGATGTTGTTCCCGGCCATGCGCCCCTCGCTGCCGTCCCGGTTGAACGAGCGCATCTTCGCGTCCGCGGCGGCGGACCGCTCGATCAGCACGATGCCGTCCCCGCCGATGCCGTAGTGGGGCGCGCAGAGGCTGACGCAGAGCGATTCGGGACAGGTCAGCTTCCCGTCGAAGTTCTCGACGAAGATATAGTCGTTGCCGCAGGAATGCATTTTGGCGAACTTCATCCGCTGGCGCCATGGGCGCATGTCGTTGATGTCCACCAACTCGGTGTTCTCCAGCGTGAAGCGGCTCTCGATCATCCCGGCCAGCGCCGAGGCCGTGTCCACCGAGGTGAGGCACGGGATGCCCAGCTGCATGGCGCGGCGGTGCAGAACGGTATAGTCCCCCACCGTGGCGTCCTTCACCGCGCCGGTGTAGACGATATAGTTCACGTGCCCGCTCTCCATCAGCGGCACGATCGCTCCGTCCGACGCGCTGCCCGCCGACGTCACCGGCACGCCGAGGCCGGCGATGGCCGCCGCGGTGCCCTCGGTGGCGTACAGCCGGATGCCGAGGTCGAAAAAGCGCTTGGCCAGCGAGACGATCTCCTGATAGTCGCTCTCCTCGACGCTGAGCAGCACGCCCGCGCCGCTTCCCGGCCGCGGAACGGAAAAGCCCGCGGCGTTCAGGCCCTTGAACAGCGCCTCCGGCAGGGTCTTGCCCAGGCCCAGCACCTCGCCGGTGGACTTCATCTCCGGGCCCAGGATGGAGTTTGCGTCGTTCAGCTTTTCAAAGCTGAACACCGGGACCTTGACCGCGCAGTAGGGCGGCGTCCGGTACAGCCCCGTGCCGTAGCCCAGCTCGGAGAGCTTCGCCCCCAGCATCACCCGGGAGGCCAAGTCCACCATGGGCACGTTGGTCACCTTGCTGATATAAGGCACCGTTCGCGACGCGCGCGGATTGACCTCGATGACGTACAGCTCGCCGCCGAAGATCAGGTACTGGATGTTGACCAGGCCCCGGGTCCCCACGGCCAGGGCCAGCTTCTCCGAGCATTCGCACACCCGGGCCATCTCCCGGTCCCCCAGGTTGTAGGGGGGATAGACGGCGATGGAGTCGCCGCTGTGGACGCCGGCGCGCTCGATGTGCTCCATGACGCCGGGGATCAGAACGTCCTCCCCGTCGGAGATCACGTCCACCTCCAGCTCGACGCCAGGCATATACTTGTCCACCAGCACCGGGTTCTCGATGCCCCCGGCCAGGATCTTCCGCATATAGGCCTCGGTCTGTTCACGGCTGCGGGAAATGGTCATGTTCTGCCCGCCGATGACGTAGGACGGCCGCAGCAGCACGGGATATCCCAGCGTCTCCGCCGCGTCGACGGCCTCGGCCAGCGTGTTGACGCCCATGCCCCGGGGACGCTTCATCCCCAGCGTTTCCAGCAGCGCGTCGAACCGCGCCCGGTCCTCGGCCAGGTCGATGCCCTCGGCCGACGTGCCCAGGATAGGCACGCCGATCCCGTCGAGGAATTTGGCCAGCCGCACCGCCGTCTGGCCGCCGAAAGCCACCACGACGCCCGCCGGCGACTCCGCCCGGACGATGTTCTCCACGTCCTCCGGCGTCAGCGGCTCGAAGTAGAGCCGGTCCGCCGTGTCGTAGTCCGTCGAGACGGTCTCCGGATTGTTGTTGACGATGACGACGTCGTATCCCATGTCCCGCAGAGTGCGGACGCAGTGGACCGAGCTGTAGTCGAACTCGATCCCCTGTCCGATGCGGATGGGGCCAGACCCCAGCACCATGACCACCGGCCGGCCGCTGCGCGGCAGGCGCCGCGACTCGCAGACCGCGTCCGTGGTCGAATAAAAGTACGGCGTCTCGGCGGCGAACTCCGCGCCGCAGGTGTCCACCATTTTGTAGGAAAACGTCCAGCCGGGCAGCTCCGCCCCCGGGCACAGCCGCGCCAGCGCCGCGTCCGGATAGCCCAGCCGCTTGGCCTCGGCATAGTTCTCCGCCGTAAGACCTTCCCGCGACAGGCGCGTCTCAAAGGCCGCCAGCCCCGCCAGCTTGGCGAGGAACCACCGGTCGATGCGGGTCAGCGCGTGGATCTCGTCCACGGAGACGCCTTTTTTCAGCGCCTCGAACACCGTGAACAGCCGCCGGTCGTCGGCCTCGGTCAGGCGCTCGCGAACGTCCCGGTCCGACAGCGGCGCGGCGTTCAGCGTGTCCAGCGAGATCTCCGCGCCGCGGACGGCCTTCATCAGCGCCGCCTCGAAGCAGGGCGCGATGGCCATGACCTCGCCCGTGGCCTTCATCTGCGTCCCCAGCCGCCGGCTGGACCCGGCGAACTTGTCGAAGGGCCACTTGGGGAACTTCACCACCACATAGTCCAGCGTCGGCTCGAAGCAGGCGCAGGTCTTTCCCGTGATGTCGTTTTTGATCTCGTCCAGCGTATAGCCCAGGGCGATCTTCGTCGTGATCTTGGCGATGGGATAGCCCGTCGCCTTGGAAGCCAGCGCCGAGGACCGCGAGACCCTGGGGTTGACCTCGATGACGGCGTAGCGGAAGCTGTCCGGGTCCAGCGCGAACTGACAGTTGCAGCCGCCCACGATGCCCAGCGACGCGATGATGTCCAGCGACGCGCTGCGCAGCATCTGGTATTCTTTGTCCGACAGCGTCAGCGCCGGGGCCACCACCACCGAGTCCCCCGTGTGGACCCCCACCGGGTCCACGTTCTCCATGGAACAGACCGCGATGACGTTGCCGATCCCGTCCCGCATGGTCTCGAATTCGATCTCTTTCCAGCCGGCGATGCACTTCTCCACCAGGATCTGCGTGATGGGCGAAAGGTCCAGCCCCGTCCCGGCGATGGCGGCCAGCTCGTCCGCGTTTTCGGCGATGCCGCCGCCGGATCCGCCCAGCGTGAACGCCGGGCGGACGATGACGGGATACCCGATCTTCTCCGCCGCGGCCAGCGCCCCGGCCACGTTGACGGCGATCTCCGAGGGGACCACGGGCTGACCGATGGCGCGCATGGCGTCCCGGAACCGCTCCCGGTCTTCGGCGCGGTCGATGGCGTCGATGTCCGACCCGAGCAGCCGGACGCCGAACTCCGCCAGCGTCCCGTTCCGGGCCAGCTGCATGGCGAGGGTCAGACCCGTCTGGCCGCCGAGACCCGCCAAAAGGCCGTCCGGCCGCTCTTTTTCGATGATCCGCCGGACCGTCTCCGCGTTCAGCGGCTCGAGGTAGATCTCGTCCGCCAGATATTTGTCGGTCATGATGGTGGCCGGGTTGGAGTTGACCAGCACCGTCTCGATCCCCTCGTCCCGCAGCACGCGGCAGGCCTGGGCCCCGGCGTAGTCGAACTCGGCGGCCTGGCCGATGACGATAGGCCCGGACCCGATGACCAGGACCTTGCGGATCGCCGTATCCTTAGGCATGTTCTCTCCCCTCCATCATCGAAACGAACCGGTCGAACAAAAAGGCCGTGTCCCGCGGACCGGCGCAGGCCTCCGGGTGGAACTGGACCGTAAAACAGCGAAGGCCCGGATAATCCACGCCCTCACAGCTGCCGTCGTTGGCGTTGCCCCAGCGCAGCCGGCCCACGTCGGACAGGCTTTCGGAGACCACGGTGTACCCGTGGTTCTGGCTGGTCATATAGGTCCGCCCGGTGACCAGGTCCCGGGCCGGCTGGTTGGCGCCGCGGTGGCCGAACTTCAGCTTTTCCGTCCGGCCTCCCAGAGCCAGCGCCGTGAGCTGGTGCCCCAGGCAGACGCCCATCATGGGCACCCGCCCCACCAGTTTTCTCAGCTCGGCGATACAGGCGGTGTTCTCCGCCGGGTCGCCCGGCCCGTTGGACGTTACGACCCCGTCCGGCGCCGCGGCCAGCACCGCCCCGGCCGTCGTGTCGAAGGGGACCGCCGTCACCTCGCATCCGCGCCGGCAGAGGCTTCGGATGATGTTCGCCTTGACGCCGTAATCCAGCAGCACGACGCGGAACCGCCGCGTCCCCTCCGCCGGGAACGTCTGCGGGACGGGACGGCTCACTGCGGCCACCGCCCCCGTGACGGCATAGCGCCGCAGCGTGTCCAGATCCGCCGCCGGTTCGGGCGCGATACAGGCGTTCATCACGCCCTGTTCCCGGATGATCTGCGTGAGCTCCCGGGTGTCCACCCCGGCGATGCCGGGGATGCCCCGCCGGCACAGCCAGTCGTTCAGGGCGCCCTCGCTGCGGAAATTCGACGGCGCGCCGCACAGCTCGCGCACCACGTATCCCCGGACCGCCGGCTCGCCCTCGAAGTCCTCGGGGATCACGCCGTAGTTTCCGATCAGGGGGAAGGTCTGCATCACGATCTGGCCGGAAAAGCTCGGGTCCGTCAGCGTCTCCAGACAGCCCACCATGCCGGTGGTAAAGACCAGCTCGCCCAGCGCCCCGCCCGGCGCGCCGATGCGCGTCCCGCGGAAGACCCGGCCGTCGGCCAGCGTCAGATATGCCTGTTCCATGATCCTCTCCCCGTCACAGCGTGGCGGCCATCACCGCCTTGATGGTGTGAAGGCGGTTCTCCGCCTCGTCGAACACGATGGAGCGGTCGCTCTCGAACACGCCGTCGGTGACCTCCATACAGGTCAGGCCGAACTTCGCGTAAATGTCTTTTCCGATGGACGTCTTGAGGTCGTGGAACGCGGGCAGACAGTGCATGAAGCGGCATCCGTCCCCCGCCGCGTCCATCAGCGCCTCGTCCACGCGATAGGGCGAAAGCGCCGCGATGCGCTCTTCCCAGACCTCGTCCGGCTCGCCCATGGAGACCCAGACGTCGGTGTACAGCACGTCCGCCCCGGCCACGGCCGTCTTCGGGTCCGCGCTGAACGAGATCTCCGCGCCGGTCTCCGCGGCAACGGCCCGGCAGGCCGCCGCCAGCGCCGGATCGGGCCAGTAGGCCTCGGGAGCGCAGGCGGTGAACTTCAGCCCCATCTTGGCGCAGCCCACCATCAGCGAGTTGCCCATGTTATAGCGCGCGTCGCCCAGATAGACCAGCTTCCGCCCGGCCAGCCCGCCGAAGTGCTCGCGGACGGTCAGCAGATCCGCCAGGATCTGCGTGGGGTGGAACTCGTTGGTCAGGCCGTTCCAGACGGGAACGCCCGCGAACCGCGCCAGCTCTTCCACGATCTCCTGTCCAAAGCCGCGGTATTCGATGCCGTCGAACATCCGGCCCAGCACCCGCGCCGTGTCCGCGATGCTCTCCTTTTTGCCGATCTGCGACCCCTTGGGGTCCAGATACACCGGGTGCATCCCCAGATCGGCCGCCGCCACCTCAAAGGCGCAGCGGGTCCTGGTGCTGGTCTTTTCAAAGATCAGCGCCACGCTCTTCCCCTCGCACAGGCGGTGCGGGATCCCGGCCTTTTTCTGCCGTTTCAGCTCGGCGGCCAGATCCAGCAGGCCCCCGATCTCCTCAGGGGAAAAGTCCAGAAGCTTCAAAAAATTCCGTCCCTTGAGATCCACGGTCTCTACCTCCCCGCGCAGACGTCCAGAATGGTCCCGGCGGCCCGCTCCAGCAGGTCGTCGGGGATGTTCAGCGCCGGCAGCAGCCTCACCTTGTCCTTGGCCGTCAGGCACAGCACGCCCCGGCCGATGAGCTCGGAGACGACCTCCCCCGCCGGCCGCTCGGTGGCAAGGCCCAGCATCAGGCCCATGCCGCTGACCGAGCGGATGCCCGCGGCCCCGGTGAACCGCTCGACGAGCCGGCGGCCCTTCCGGGCCACCCCGTCCAGCAGCGCGTCGTCCAGCCGCGACAGCACGCTCAGCGCCGCGGCGCAGCAGACCGGGTTCCCGCCGAAGGTGGACCCGTGGTCTCCCGGGCCGAACACGTCCTTCACCTTTTCGCCCAGCAGCGTGGCGCCCAGCGGCAGGCCGCCCGCCAGCCCCTTGGCCGTGGAAACCACGTCCGGCCGGACGCCGTAGTTCATATAGGCGTACAGCTTGCCCGTGCGGCCGTTGCCCGTCTGGACCTCGTCCACCAGCAGCAGCACGTCGTTGTCCTCGGTCCAGGCGCGAAGCGCCCGGACGTAGGCCGGATCCAGCGGGATCACGCCGCCCTCGCCCTGGATGCACTCGATCATCACGGCGGCGGGGCGCGCCGCGGCGGCCGCGGCCTTCACCGCGTCCAGATCGCCCGCCTCCACCGAGACGAAGCCCGGCGTCAGGGGGCGGAACAGCTCGTGGAACCGGTCCTGGCCCGTGGCGGCCAGCGTGGTCAGCGTCCGGCCGTGGAAGCTGTTTTTCAGCGTGATCACCGTATAAGCCTCCGGGCCGTGGCGCTCGGCGGCGTATTTCCGCGCCGCCTTGATGGCGCACTCGTTGGCCTCGGCCCCCGAATTGGAGAAGAAGACCTTTTCCATGCCGGTGCGCAGACAGAGCTGCTGCGCCAGCCTGGCGCAGGGCTCGGTGTAGTACAGATTCGACGTGTGCTGAATCTTCGCCGCCTGTTCCGAAACGGCCCGGACCCACTCGTCGTCCGCCGCGCCGAAGGCGGTGACGGCGATGCCGGACCCCAGGTCGATATAGTCCTTTCCCGCGGCGTCGGTCACCACGGACCCCTTGCCCGCGACGATCTCCACCGGAAAGCGGCGGTAAGTCCCCGCCACATAGCGCTCATCCAGTTCCCGGATGCTCATGCCTGTTCCCCCTTGATCCACGTTCCGACGCCCTCGTTGGTCAGCAGCTCCATCAGGATCGAATGCGGCACGCGTCCGTCCATGATGACCGCGTTCTTCACGCCCCGGTGGATGGCCTCGACGCAGCAGTCCACCTTGGGGATCATACCGCCGGAGACGACGCCCTCGTCGTAGAGCCGCGCCGCCTCGTCCAGCGTCAGCTCCGGGATCAGCGAGGCCGGATCCGTCCGGTCCCGCAGGATGCCCGCGATGTCCGTCATCATGATGAGCCGCTCGGCCCGCAGGGCCCCGGCGATGTGGGCCGCAGCGGTGTCGCCGTTGATGTTGTAGGCGTTGCCCGCCGCGTCGCACCCGATGGTGGAGACCACGGGGATATAGCCCTTTTCCAGCAGATCGGTCACCGGGGCGATGTTGACCCCCGTGATCTTTCCCACAAAGCCCAGCCGCGGATCCTTGACGGCCGCCTCGATGAGCCGGCCGTCCATCCCCGAGATGCCGACGGCCCGGCCGCCCTTCATCTCCAACAGGTTGACCAGCGTCTTGTTCACCTTGCCCGCCAGCACCATCTGGACGATGTCCACCGTCTCGCGGTCGGTGACGCGCAGCCCGTCCACGAACTCCGGCTTTTTGCCCAGCCGGTCCATGAGCTCGCTGATCTCCGGCCCGCCGCCGTGCACCAGCACCACCTTCACGCCGATGAGCCAAAGCAGCACCAGGTCCTCCATGACCTGCTGCTTCAGCGTCTCGTTCACCATGGCGTTGCCGCCATATTTCACCACGACGATCCGGCCCGTATAGCGCCGGATATAGGGAAGCGCCTGGGCCAGGACCTCGGCGCGCTCCGCGTTGGAAAATTGGTTCTCCATCCGTTCTCTCCCCCGTTTTTCCGTTTCAGGTGCGGTAATCCCCGTTGATCCGAACGTAATCGTACGTCAGATCGCAGCCCCAGGCCGTGGCCGAGGCCTCGCCCGCGTTCAGCGAGACCAGGATGCCGATCTCGCCGCAGAGCAGGATCTCCTTGGCCTTTTCCTCGGAGAAGTCCACCCCCGCGCCGCCGCGGCAGACCCGGACCGTGCCCGCCGCGCTGGTGAACGCCACGTCGATGCGGTCCACGTCCACCGCCGCGCCGGAATAGCCGATGGCGCACAGCACGCGGCCCCAGTTGGCGTCGGCCCCGAACATGGCCGCCTTGAGCAGGCTGGAGCAGATCACGCTCTTGGCCACGGTCTTGGCCGTCGCCGTGTCCGGCGCGCCGTCCACGCGGCACTCCAGCAGCTTGGTGGCGCCCTCGCCGTCCCCGGCGATGGCGCGGCAGAGCGCCGTGGTGACGGCGTTCAGCGCCGCGGCAAAGGCGGCGCAGTCCTCGCCCTCGGCGGTGATCTCCGCGTTCCCCGCCATGCCGTTGGCCAGCACGGTCACCATGTCGTTGGTGGAGGTGTCGCCGTCGATGCTGATCATGTTGAAGGTGTCCGCCGCGTCTGCGGACAGGACCCGCTGCAGCATGGCCGGGCTGACGGCGGCGTCCGTGGTCAGAAAGACCAGCATGGTGGCCATGTTGGGGTGGATCATGCCGCTGCCCTTGGCCATGCCGCCGATGCGGCAGACCTTTCCGCCCAGCGTGAACTCCACCGCCGCCTCTTTTTTGACGGTGTCGGTGGTCATGATGCCCTCCGCCGCGTCGTCGCCGCCGTCGGCGGAAAGCGCCGCGCACAGCGGCGGGATCCCCGCGGCGATGGGCGCGATGTCCAGCGGCTGGCCGATGACCCCCGTCGAGGCCACCACCACGTCCTCCGGCGCGATGCCCAGCGCCCCGGCCGCCAGCGCGCAGGTCTGCTCGGCGATCTCCACGCCATTGGCGTTGCAGGTGTTGGCGTTCCCGCTGTTGCAGATCACCGCCTGGGCCCGCCCGTTCTGCAGATGCGCTTTGGTCACCGCCAGCGGCGCGCCCTTGACCAGATTGGTGGTGTACACCGCCGCCGCCGCGGCGGGAACGGCGCTGTAGATCAGCGCCAGGTCTTTTTTGCTTCTGTTCTTCCGGATGCCGCAGTGGACTCCCGCCGCGGTGAATCCCTTTGCGGCGCACACGCCGCCTTCGATCTGTTTCATGCTTCGTCCTCTCGGTCAGTATTTCAGCCCGGCCGTCTCTTCACAGCCCAGCGCGATGTTCATGTTCTGGATGGCCGCCCCCGAGGCGCCCTTGCCCAGATTGTCGAACCGTGCGGTCAGCAGGATCCGCTCGCCGTTCCCGAAGACCGCCACCTGCATGTCGTCCCGTCCGGCCATGGCCCCGGCGGACAGAAAGCCGCCCTCGTCCGCCTCCGGGCAGAACCGCACCAGCCCGCCGGCGTACCGCTCGCCGTAGATCCGCCGGATCTCGCCGGCCCCGGCGCCCAGCTCTTCGGCGAACAGCGGCACGGTGACCTCCATCCCCGCGTAAAACGGCGCCACCACGGGGCAAAACACCGGAAGCGAGGACAGGCCGCACTGGGCCGCCATCTCCGGCAGGTGCTTGTGGGTCTGGCCCAGCCCGTACATCCGCGGCGCGTCCAGCAGCGGATCCCGGGGCCCGGTCTCATACTGGGCGATCATCTTCTTGCCGCCGCCGGAATAGCCCGTCAGGGAATAACAGGACAGACGCGCGCCGCGCGGGATCACGCCCTCCTCCACCAGCGGCGCCACCAGCGCGATGAAGCCGCTGGCGTGACAGCCGGGGTTCGCGATGCGCCTGGCCGCGGCGATCTGTTCCCGCCGGCCGGTCAGCTCGGCGAAGCCGTAGACCCAACCCGGCGCGGTGCGGTGGGCCGTGGACGTGTCGATAATCACCGTGTCCGCCCCCGCCGCCGCCTCGGCCGCGGCCCTGGCCGCATCGTCCGGCAGACAGAGGAACGCCGCGTCCGCCCGGACCAGAGCGTCCAGCCGCGCCGCCGGATCGCGGCGCAGCTCCTCGGGCAGGCGGATCAGCGCCACGTCCGGCCGGCCCTCCAGCCGGTCGAAGATGCGAAGTCCCGTGGTCCCCGAGCTTCCGTCGATAAACACCCTGATCACGTCGGTCTTTTCCTCCTTCTCATGGGAAAGGGCCGTCCCGCAGGTCCCGCGGAACGGCCCGGAGCCTTTACTGCTGTTTTCCGTCCACCAGCGCCTGGACTTTGATGGGCAATCCGTAGAGGTTGATGAACCCGGCCGCGTCGCTCTGGTTGTAGTCGCTCTCGCCGAAGGTGGCGATGGACTCGCTGTACAGCGAAAAGTCGCTCCAGACGCCGGCCTTGATGATGTTGCCCTTGTAGAGCTTGAGCTTCACCGTTCCGGTGACCCGCTCCTGGGTCTTGTCCACGAAGGCCGACAGCGCCTCGCGCAGCGGCGTGAACCACTGGCCGTTGTAGACCAGCTCGGCAAAGGTGATGGACAGCCTCTGCTTCTCGTGCATGGTCATCTTGTCCAGACAGATGCTCTCCAGCGCCTCATGGGCCTTGTAGAGGATGGTGCCGCCCGGCGTCTCGTAGACGCCGCGGCACTTCATGCCCACCAGCCGGTTCTCCACGATGTCCAGCAGGCCGATGCCGTTTTTCCCGCCCAGCTCGTTCAGCTTCAGGATGATGTCCTTGGCGCTGGCCGCCTCGCCGTCGATGGCCACGGGAACGCCCTTGTCGAAGGCCAGCGTCACGTAGGTCGGCTCGTCGGGCGCGGCCAGAGGCGAAACGCCCATCTCCAGAAAGCCCGGCTTGTCGTACTGCGGCTCGTTGCCCGTGTCCTCCAGATCGAGGCCCTCGTGGGACAGGTGCCACAGGTTCTTGTCCTTGGAATAGTTGGTCTCGCGGCTGATCTTCAGCGGGATGCCGTGGGCCTCAGCGTAGTCGATCTCCTCTTCCCGGGACTTGATGGTCCACTCGCGCCACGGAGCGATGATGGGCATGTCCGGGGCAAAGTGCTTGATGGCCAGCTCGAAGCGCACCTGGTCGTTGCCCTTGCCGGTGCAGCCGTGGCAGATGGCGTCCGCCTTTTCCTTCTTGGCGATCTCCACCAGACCCTTGGCGATGCAGGGGCGCGCGTGGCTGGTGCCCAGCAGGTATTCCTCGTACACCGCCCCGGCCTTCATGGTGGGGATGATGTACTCGTCCACGTACTCGTCCGTCAGGTCCAGGATGTACAGCTTGGACGCGCCGGTCTTCAGCGCCTTTTCCTCAAGCCCCTCCAGCTCGTCGGCCTGGCCCACGTTGCCCGACACCGCCACGACCTCACAGTCGTTGTAGTTCTCCTTGAGCCACGGAATGATGATCGAAGTATCCAATCCGCCGGAATAGGCCAGAACGACCTTTTTCACGTCTTCCTTTTTCATAAGTGTCTGCGCTCCTCGTTTTTTGATGATGGGCACAGTATACCACTTTCGTCCGGCGATGTCAAGGGGTCTTGTGAAATAATATTCAAGAAAATTTTTATTCTATCATTGTGTTCTGGGTTGCCGGATTTTCTTGCGGTTAATTATGCACGTTCACCAAAGGCCCGCCGCGGTCTCAGGCCTGCTCCTCCACGGCGGTGAAGACCAGCTTCGCGCTTTCGCCGTCCCGCCGGGCGACCCGGGTCATCACCACTCCGGCGTTCATCAGCAGCGCGCCGGAGAAGACCTCGCCCGTGGCCTCGTCCCGGTAGTACCGCTCCGGATCCAGCCCGCGCAGGCGCAGGCGGACGCCGGCCCTGAACTGCTCGCGCACGGTGACCAGCGTCACCAGCGTCGTGCGCCGGTCCGGCGAGACCAGCTGCCACGCGGCGCGGCAGGGGTCGTCGAAGGGCGAGATCAGCCGGTAAAGGTCCCCCTCGTGGGTCAGCTCGTAGAACCGGTGATACTCCGCGACCTGCGCGCGGACCGCCGCCTTTTCCTCCCGGGTCAGCTTGCAGGGGTCCAGCTCGTACCCGAAGGTGCCCCAAAGGGCCACGTTGCCGCGGGTCTCGAAGCCTGTTCGCGGACAGGCCGAGACGTGGGTCCCCATGGACGAGGCGGGATAGCACAGGGACGTTCCGAACTGGATGGACAGGCGCTCGAGGGGGTCGGTGTTGTCGCTGGTCCAGATCTGGGGCGAATAGTACAGCATGGCCGGGTCGAAGCGGCCGCCGCCGCCCGAGCAATTTTCGAACAGGATGTCCGGGAACTCGGTGACCAGCCGCTCCATCAGGTCGTAGGTGCCGAGGATGAACCGGTGGAAGAACTCCTTCTGGCGCTCCGGCGGCAGAAGGGCCGAGGCCGCGTCCGAGATGTTGCGGTTGAAATCCCACTTGACGTAGTCGATGCGGTTGGACGACAGGACCCGGCGCATCATGCCCCAGATGTGGTCGCGGACGTCCGCCCGCGAGACGTCCAGCACCAGCTGGTGACGGCCGATCATGGGCGTCCGCCCCGTCGCGTGGACGCACCAGTCCGGGTGCGCCCGGTACAGATCGGAATCCGGCGAGATCATCTCCGGCTCGTACCAGATGCCGAACTTCAGGCCCTCGGCGTTGACCCGCTCGATCAGCGGCGCCAGCCCGCCGGGCAGCTTGTCCTCGTTGACGGTCCAGTCCCCCAGCGAGGAGGTGTCGTCGTTGCGGCGGCCGAACCAGCCGTCGTCCATGACCAGCATCTCCACCCCCAGCGTCTTCGCCTCTTTGGCGAAGGCCGCCAGCTTTTCCGTGTCGAAGTCGAAATAGGCCGCCTCCCAGCTATTGATGAGCAGCGGGCGCTTTTCGTGCTTCCAGCGGCCGCGGATGAGGTTTTCCCGGTAAAAGCGGTGGAAGATCCGGCTCATCTCCCCCAGTCCGTCCGGCGTGAACACCAGAACGCACTCCGGCGCATCGAAGGCCTCGCCCGGGGCGAGGGTCCACTCGAAGTCGGTGGGGTTGATGCCGGCGATCAGGCGCGTGGAATCGTTGAAGTCACACTCGGCCAGGATCGAGAAGTTGCCGCTGTACACCAGATTGAAGCCGTAGACCCAGCCGTGCTCCTCGTCCGCGCCCCGGGCGGCCAGCGCCGCGAAGGGGTTCTGGGCGTGGCCCGAAACGCCGCGCTTGCTCTCCACGCCCTGGACCCCGTGGGCCAGCCGCCGCCGCTCCACGTTCCGCTCCTTGGCATAGCGGCCGGGCAGCGTGATCAGATCGTAGTCCATGTCCGGCAGGTCCACGCAGCAGGAAAAGGCGCGCTCGACCCGACAGGGCGCCGCGCCGCCGTTTTCCACGCGCACCCGGCGCGTCAGCACGCCGAGGTCCCGGAACGCCGTGTAGTACAGCGTGACGCGGACGCCCGTCACCGCGTCGGCGGCGTACAGCTCCAGCGTGTCCGCCTCGTCCCCGCTGTTGACGTATGAGGCGGGCATCCCCGGGATCCCCGGCTTGCCGGGAACGATCCGGTGGCCCGTATAGCGCACGTCCGTCACGCTGTCCCCCGCCGCGTTGCGGACGGCCAGCGCCGAGATGCGGAAATCCGCCGCGCCGTTGCAGCCGTACTCCATGGGGGCGGTGTCCGGCGTGAAGCCGTTTTCTCCGATGACGGGGTTGGCCAGGCTGAAGGATGCGTTGGCCGGCCGCGTCTCCCGGCCGCGGACGTTGACGTCCGGGATCCGGGGCCCGTAATAGAGGTTGAGCAGATACCCCTCGTCGAAGATCTTGACGAGATATGTCGACGTCGCCGTGTCCAGCTTGAAGATCCGGGTCTTTTCGTCGAATGAGATGGCCATGTCCAGTTCCTCCTCGGTATACCGCGCTATTCTCCGGCCGGGACCAGAAGATCCGTCAGGATCCCGTTGCCCGGCTCGATCACCAGTTCCTGCAGGTCCCCGCCGAACTCCGCCCGGGCCAGGGCCTCGCATCCGCCGAAGGCGTCGGCGCCCACGTACCGCAGCGACGCCGACAGGCGGACCGACGTCAGCCCCGCGCACCCGGCGAAGGCCTGCTTCTCCACCGCGGTCACCGTGTCCGGCAGGACGAGCTCCGTCAGCCCCGCGCAGTCCTCGAAGGCCGACTCGCCCACCGACGCGATCCCCGGCGCCAGCTCGACCCGCGTCAGCGACGCGCAGTCGTAAAACGCGTTGGACCGCACCTCGGCCACGCTTTCCGGCAGCGAGACCGACCGGATCCCGGAGCCGGAAAAGGCCTCGGCCACGTATTTCACGCCCTCCGGCACGGTCACGTCGCCCTCGGTCAGAGACGAGCCCAGCAGGATCCCGTCCCCCGCGACGACAAACGCGGCGCTCCGGCTCCAGGCGGTCCCGGCAAAGCACCAGCCGCCGACGTCCGCCAGCCCCGCCGGCAGCCGGACGTCGCGCAGAGCCGCGCACCCGTAAAAGGCGTACGACCCGATCCGCGTCACGCTGTCGGGCACCTCCACCGCGGTCAGGCCAGTGCAGCCCGAAAATGCCGACGGGCCGATCTCCGTCACCGTGTCGGGAAAGGTCACCGAGGTGATCGCCCCGTTGTCCGAAAAGGCGTCCGCCACGGTCCGCACGCCTTCCGGCACCGTCACGGCGCCCGCGGCGTTCCCCGCGGCCGCGAGGATCCCGTTTCCCACCACGACGAAGCCGTCGGCCCCGTCTCGCCACGGCGTCCCGGCAAAGGCGCGGACGCCCACGGTCCCGACGCTGTCCGGCACCGACAGACGCTTCAGGGACGAGCACCCCTCAAAGGCGCCGTAGCCCACGGTCTCCAACCCGTCCGGCAGCCGGACGGAGGTCAGCGCCGCGCACCCGGCAAAGGTCCGGGGAGCGAGCTCCCGCAGACCGCCGCCCAGACGGACGGTCTTCAGCGCCGCGCACCCGGCGAAGGCGCCGTTTCCCAGAGACGCCGTCTCTCCCGGCAGAACGGCCCGCTTCAGCGAGGCGCAGTCCGCAAAGGCCGACGCGCCCACCGCGCGCAGCTTCCGTCCGAAGCGGAAGGCCGTCAGCGCTGAACAGCCGGAAAAGGCCTCGTCGCCCACCTCGGTCACGTTCCGCGTCCCGGTGACGCGGACCAGCGCCGTGCAGTCCGCAAAGGCCCGGGTCCCGATCCGGACCACGCCCGCGGGCAGCGACACGCGCCGCAGGACCTCGTTCTTTTCGAAGGCCCCGTCGCCCACGGCCGTCACGAGACAGGCGTTCAGCTTTCGAGGCACCGAGAGGCGCTCCGCCGTCCCGGTGTACTTTGCGATCTCGCAGGTGTAATCGGAAAAGACCGTATAGACGAAGTCCCCCTCCGTCAGACCGGAGTACAGGACCGTCACGTCGTCGCCCTCTCCGGCGGACGGGGCGTCCGTCAGGACGAGGACCAGACAGACCGCGGCCGTCAGCAGCAGCGCCGCCCCGATCACGGCGAACACCTTCATCGCGTTTTTCAAAAGATCACCCGCACTTTGCCGTATTCCGCGCTCTGCGCACACGCAGAGCGGCCGACTGTTTTTTCAAGCTCGTTCTATTGTACCACGCCGCCGCCGTTTTTTCAAGCGCCGCGCGGGTTTGTTCACAGTTTCGCCCTTGTTTTTCCGCCGGGACGGGTGTAAACTGGTCCTCGGCAAGACCTTCCGGAAAGGAGCCGCTCTGAAGACCCGTGAACCTTTTCCTGCTTCTTCTCGCACTTTTGCTGCTGATCCTCCCCGTCCTGGGGGGCGCGTTCTTTCTCTTTTTCCGCTCGGTGCGCCGGGCGCTGGCGCTGGCCTTTCCGGCCGGACGCCGGCTGTGCATCTGGCTGGCCGTGGCGGCGACGGCGCTGGCCGCGGGGGCCTTCGTCCTCTTCTGGCGGGTGTTCCCCGTCTGGCTGCTGTACTTTGCGGCCGCCGCGGCGCTGATCGAAGCG
>JAEEGL013257294.1_pt1 | contig 18073 bp, 15 predicted proteins | sample 9134231 | NCBI WGS metagenome assembly JAEEGL01 (sample SAMN16246548, study PRJNA631951) | gut metagenome | biome: gut microbiome; feature: rumen; material: fiber-attached | host: Bos | place: Iran: Karaj | collected 2018-10 | reverse complement strand
GTTAAATCAGTCTATTCCCTACACCGTAAACTAGCCAAATATAATCAAAATATCGGTCAAATCTATGACCTTACCGCTCTTCGCATCATCGTCCCGGACATCACTAGTTGCTATCTTACTTTAGGGCTGATTCATTCGCTCTACACCCCGATGGAAGGACGCATTAAAGATTACATTGCTATGCCAAAGCAAAATGGTTATCAATCCATTCATACGACCGTTATCACACCAGATAAGAAAATCATCGAATTTCAGATTCGCACCCGCGAAATGCATGAATACGCCGAACGCGGTCTTGCTGCCAGCTTCTATTACAACGAACAGAAAGTGACCAAAAACTATAAAGAAGGCAAGATTCAACACCTACCAACTAACCTGCTCTGGATTACTGAACTTCAAACTGCCGCTGCCAGGCTACGCGAAGGTAAAAAGGTTGATTTAAACAAGCTCAAACTTAACCTTTTTGCTGATAAAATTTTCGTTTACACGCCAAAAGGCGACATTATTGAGTTGGCTAAAGGTTCCCTTCCACTTGATTTTGCCTATCGCTTACACTCCGAAATCGGTGGTCACGTCACCGGTGTTAAAATCAATGGCAAAATCAGTAACCTTAATAAAAAATTGCAACAGGGTGACGTAGTGGAAATAATTACCAGCAAAAACCAGACGCCAAAAGAATCTTGGCTTCAGAAAATTATCACTCCACACGCACGCGCCAAACTGCGCCAACAACTTTCAATCCTCAAAAAAAGCGAGAAGCCGCTGCCTCCCGCTCCTAAGAAAAAGAATTAATCTTCAAAGCTTTTTATCAATTTCTTCAAGTCTTCATCTGTTTTACACGTCAAAGTGATACTCCTACCGCGAATCTTGGCCGTAAGACCCATCTTCTCACCAATAATCATTTCGTCTCTTGCATAGACATTCTCTTTGATTGCCCGATCCGAGCTTCGCTTTCTATTGTCGGCTACATAACGCTCAACCTTACGCGCTGTCCATCCTTCATCCACAATTCTCGGCAACACCTTCTTCACTAGTTCTGGCTCCGCCGTTACTAACGGACGCATCACGCCTTCAGATAATTTATTTTCTACCATCACTTTTTTAACGTCATCAGGCAGGTTCAAAAGACGCATCGTATTAATAATCGAGGACTCGCTCTTCCCTACGCGCCCAGCAATCTCTTTTGGCGATAAGTTAAATTGACCTTTTAGCTTAGCGTAGGCCGTAGCAAGTTCAATCGCATTCAAATCTTCACGTTGCGCATTCTCAATTACTGCTAGCTCTAAACGGTTTTGCGCATCAACCGTACGTACAATTGCTGGAATCGTCTTTAATCCTGCTAGCTTAGCAGCACGCCAACGGCGCTCCCCAGCTACAATCTTATATTTATCATCTTCTTTAGTCACTACAATTGGTTGAAGTACACCATGTTCACGAATTGATGCCGCAAGAGCATCCATTGCCTCGCCTCTAAATTCACGACGTGGCTGTTCCTCGTCGCGTACAATTTCTTCTAGCTTCAGCTCCTTCAAGGTGCTGACTTTTTCGTCTTCTAAAGACGTAGGATCAAATTCATCATCCACTAAATCTGTTGGGATTAGACTTTCGAATCCTCTTCCTAAACCGTGTGTCGTTGCCATTATTTGGTCCTCGCTTCCACTTCACGGGCAAGCTCCTTGTAAGCCTTTGCGCCCTTACTAAACTTATCGTAAGATCCCACTGGCACACCATGACTTGGCGCCTCTGCCACCCTTACGTTACGTGGAATCGTGGTTTTAAATACTTTATCCTTGAAATACTTCTTAATCTCCGCCAATACTTGCGACGACAAAGAAGTGCGTTTATCGTACATCGTTGCAAGTACACCAAGTAATTTCAAATCTGGATTCATCTTCTGTCGCACTAGTTTCATACTTTCAAGCAGCTGCGCGACGCCTTCTAGTGCATAAAACTCTGTTTGCACTGGTAATAGTAGATAATCAGAAGCGATCATGCCATTTACAGTCAAAAGCGACAGGCTTGGTGGCGAATCGATAATAATATAATCATATTTGTCTGCAACCTTACTGATGGCAGTTTTCAGGCGTGCAAATCTTTTATTCATTTTAGCGAGCTCGATTTCGGCATTTGCTAGTTGTGGCGTAGTTGGCGCCAAATCAAAACCTTTGTATTTTGTCGGCGAAATAATAGTAGTCATTTCTGCAACACCTAACACTACTTCCGTCATACTAGCACCAAGAGCCAACTTATCTAACCCTAAACCAGAAGTGGCATTTCCCTGCGGATCAAAATCCACTAATAAGACTCTAAATTTATCTTTTGCCAAATAAAAAGCCAGGTTGACTGCTGTTGTAGTCTTACCGACACCTCCTTTTTGGTTCGTTATACAGATAACTCTAGCCATAAGTATATAATAGCACAAAAAATCGCCCTTTCGGGCGATTTCTCTTATTTAATCGAAGTAATCTGAATTTCGGAATACTTTTGGCGATGACCAGTTTCAGTATGAACACGCTTCTTGGAATGATAACGAATCACACGGACCTTATCACCGGCGACCTTAGCTTCGACTACTTTAGCTGAAACCTTTACGCCTTTGACCGTTGGAGTACCGACCGTGGTTTTATCACCGTCAATTACGAGCAAAGCATCAGTTTCGAGCTCTTTAGTTCCTTCAGGGAGGAGGTCCACCCTAAGGGTCTCTTTTTCCTCAACGAGATATTGCTTCCCGCCAACGAGGATTACTGCTTTTTTCATATTATTCCTTAATTAATACTTGGATTATTTTATCATACTTTGTCGTTTTTGTGAAGACCTAAGGAGTTATCCTCTAAGACCTTTACCATACGACGTGACTGCCAGTAGTATACGCCACCTGCGCCAATACCCAATGCAATTACAACTGCCAGGATAATTTCTGCAGGACCAGTTTCTGGCATTTCTTCTGGCGTATCACAAGTACGATTAATTGTAATCTTGGCCTTATCATACATCGTGCCATTAGCCGTAGCCACTGAAGCGCCATTATAAAGTACCGTCGCACCGCAAATAAATTTATCTATATCATCTGCAACTTTCACTTTATAAATAATCGAAGATGTCTGCCCAGCTGTAAAGTTACCAATTACTAAACCATCCTCAGTAAATAGTTTATCTGGTGATGCCACATAATCAGCATTTGCCGGAATCTTCACATTGGTTGAACCAAGCACATAATCAAGTAAACCGTCTGTAAGAGCTAAGGAATCGCGTACTGTAACACCTTTTTGCTCTGTTGTACCGATGTTATTATAAGTAATCTTAAACATTAATTCTTGGCCAGGTTCCGCCGTAGCAGTTTCACTCCAAGTATTGCCACCATCGGTAGAAACTTCCTTCGTGATGTAGAACTTTGGTTGATCAGCTACTACACGAAAAGTGACGTAGCCAGCGTATTCGTTACAAGCCGGAATGATTCCCCATTGGTTTGACCAATGCCCTAGCTTGGCACCCTCACCGAAGAGAGCATTACCATCAAGCACTGAACCATTAGCTGAACCACCGTTATGAATCACTGCGGAATTTTGTACGTAACGTAGATAAACTGTATCATTAGCTGTTAAGTAAGCTGTATCCCAAACACTGGTAGGCGTGGTGTTTGTTGCACTAATCGTACCTTTAATCTTTGCAGCTTGTCCTGCTTTCAGTTCGGAAGGCATATCAATCTTTAAGCGGACATTGTTGGCAATTCCCTTGCCAGACGAGTTGAGATCAGCCGAGGCACCGTTATGATAATACACATATACCTCATAAGTTTTACCGACTTCAACTGTTGCGTTGTCTAAATGCGGGCCGGATTTCCCAAATTCCTTGACGCGCACGAAATTACGCTCATCACCAATATCTGGGTTATCAGTGATAGAGTTAAATGTGCGGTAAGATGAAGGTACTTTCCAAGTGAAAGTCTCACGCGATTGTGGACCCCACACGTCTTCATCTGCAGCTGATACGTTTACGATTGGAATCAGCGCAATCGCGAAGACCAATCCTAGTAGCATTTTTATTTTTTTCATTAGTTGCCTCCTTGCTCGTTAAATATTGCTGCTAAGTCATCATCCGAATATGATGTGTCTGCACCAGCTGATCCAGCCGCCGGAGCGACACCACCTCCGCCGGTATCAATTTCTACGCTAGGCGCTTCGGTACCACCACCAACGATTGGAATATCCGAGACAGCGTCACTACCGGCCCAACCAGAAGTGTCTGGTGAATAGGTTGTTTCCGTAGCACCGCCCGCACCCGGAGCTGGAATATTAGAGTAAATCGATGGGTCACTGCCAACCACTTGAGAACCTGGAGCTACACCTGGGTCAACATGGTTAGTTGGAGATCCAGATACTATCTCGACACCAGTTGGTTGTTCGGTTAATCCTAACGGAACCTCTTCACCGCCCGAATGCGTGTCTGGCCCCTTCGGTTGTGGAGTCCATGGCTCATCCGGCGGAGTTGGTGGAGTTGGCGGAGTTGGAGGTGTTGGTGTTTCTGGCGGAGTTGGAGGTGTTGGTGTTTCTGGTGTAGTTGGAGGTGTTGGTGAACCACCTATTCTACCGGCCAACTGCTTACAACCCGCTACTTGACCATCTACATAATCATGATTAAGTCCAAGGATGTAGCCATAAGTACCTCCTTCGGTAATATTTCTACCTGAAGCATCATATAATCTAATTAGATTAACGCCACCGCTATGATAAACGTTATGGCTAAAGCCTACGTTTAAGTCAATTCCTTCACCTGGATAAGTGTAGCCAGACGCATAATTGTTATACATTTGTTCAACAGTTAATTTACCGCCGGCCATTCTTTCGAGGAATCTATCAATCGTGAGGTTACCTAACTGTTTGAAGTATTCTGGATCAGTACGTAGTTGGTCAACCAAGGCGTTAAACTCAGCTTCCGTATCAACTTCTGGCAATAAGCCAAGTGCTGTGGCATATTCAGCCATAACTTCTGGCGTCGTAGCAATGCCTTCAACAATTTCATTAGCTACATAGTCTTGATTGATTAAGTTTCCGGCATTATCAAATTCAAGATTAATTGCTGTACCATAGTTCACCACATTTGCCTTTGCAGAACCGTCAATTAACAACGACTGTTCTGTACCAGCATAATACTGATCTAAACCTCTATTGTAACCATTCTTAATATCGATGTCGTGAACAACGCCGCCATTTCCGAGCGTTACATCACCATCGCTGTGGTATTCGACGTGTGCATTCCAAAGTTCGTTAAAGCCAACGTCCTGAATATCGTTTGCGGACACTTCAATTTCTGTACCATTTGCAGTTGCAAGAATATAATTACGTATTGCCGCACCCGTAAATGGCGTATTAATTCTAATGCCAGCCACAGAATCAGCACCCGTCATAGTCGCAAAGACCTTAGCCGAAACTTGAGCTTGATTTTCATCTCCCACGATATCCATGATTTCGCCATACTTACCAAGGAAACTAACACTATTGTCAGCGTTAACGCTAAACAAGCTTGCTGCTGGACTATCTACTGGCACCCTGATTTCACCCGTAGCATCATCAATATCTAACACAAATAGGTCGCTCTGGGCTTCACCAGATGCAGACATACCAAAGCGAAGCTCTGACAGCAATCCTTTATCTGCAAGATTTTCAGCGTTAGTATCAAAGACATAGTAAGAACCGTCTTCGCTCAAGTGACCTGTTGTGCCTTCCATATTTACTACGCCACTTTCCCAAGTGCGACCAGTAATATGTTTAAGGCCTTCGCCGCGACTAATGAAATCGCGGACGCTTACAGTCTCAGTATTAAATAATGAGTGTTCGCCAACTACTGGATTACCTTCGCGCACACTAAAGCCAGCCTCTTGTAATCTCTGCAAAGATGCAGTAGTTAACTCGCCGGTCTTAGAATCAAATTGCAAATCGTAAGCTACTTGCTCACCATTTACGAATAGTTCATAGTCGCCGTCGCCTTCAACATCATAAAGGAAAACGTTTTCCGTTGCGCCACCAATACGATCTGCTTCATTGCCGATAAAGGTTTCGCCGCTACTGCCAGGAGCGGCTTCAGCCGCTACAGCTGCAGCCTGCTGGTCCGGAGTAGCGGTACCGTTCAAATCAGCTTCGGTCAAATTTCCTCTTCTCGCAAACAGTGCTGCTCTTTTACCTAGTAGCGAACCAGTCGTTCTATAGTTCCTTACTCCTACTAGAACGCCAGCCACTGCAGCACCAATCAAAGCGCCCTTTACGGCCTGCTTAGTCTTGTAATCACGCAATGCTTTTTGCGAGCCCATCACTTGCTCTTCGAGTTTGGTTGTACGAAGATCAATGGCGTTATTTAACATAGCCTCAACATCGCCGCCTTGCTTCTTCAAAGCTTTACGAATTTGCGCACTCCTTAGCAACATTTGCGTACGCAAATCTTCTAGGTTCGCTTTACCGCTAAAGGAGAATAAATCAATCTTATTTTTATTAGACAAATTCGAACGTGCACGAATTTCCGCTAGAGCGTTCACGACCTCCTGCAATTTTTCGAGATTGTCCCCATTAATATCTGGCAAAAGATTACCGTCTGCATCAAGATAGCTGTTTAGTTTTTCTACCATTTTTTCGGCACTTAATTTGCCGCCAAAATTCATTTTTTCAAATTTCTTATTACCTGGTTCTAGTTCAACACCCTCCTCAGCTTCGCCACCTTCGTTACCAAAGGCGCGTTCCTTTTGATCTTTAATCCAAGCAGCATTCGCTCTACGCCAACCAGACGCCCCACCAACAACCGCTGCACCGCCAACCGCACCTAGTGCCATACGTATACCACGTTTAGCACCATAGACTGCCGCTGCACCAAGCACAGCACCACCACCAACTTTAAGTACCATGTCGGTCGTGAAGTCAACTTGCTCTTTCGTTTTTAGACCAGCGCTAGCTGAACCAATTGATAGATTGACTTTTTGATCGAAGTACTTCTTTAATGCAATTTCGCCAATATGATGACCGGCTAGCTTATCAAAGTTTTCACCAAGTTCAATCAAGTTATCTATCTCGACCTTAGCGTCCTTACCGGCATTCTTGTCAAACAAGAACCCGCTCGCGCGCCATTTTTCCACTTGAGCTTGATAGCTAGCTTTTGCTTTCGCAATCTGCTTCGCCGCCTCAACCGGATCACTCATGTCAACCGAGTTCATTATTTTGGCATATTTTAATAATTCTTGGCGTACTGTATAAGCACGCTTATCCTGTTGATGCAGATTCTTAATACTTTCGCCGGAGTCAGCATCCAACAAATCTTCACGCAAAGCTTGTTCGCGCGCGCCTACAAAGCGCCTTAAGATATCCTGCTCTCCGTCACCTTCGTGATATAACTTACCTGTTTCACGAATCTCTTTTTGCTCACTTTGAGCTAATTTGCTCATCGTCACATCTCGACCAATGCCGTATTTTACCGAGTTTTTAATCGCTGCACCAAGTCCTTGTCCAACTTCCTTTTTTCGTCCAAAAATAAAGTCCGACAAAGTTCTATTTTCACTCTGTTCCTTTTCGAATCTTTCCCTGGCATTTTCAACTGCCATTTGTCTGGCGTTTTGAGACAAATCTACTGCAGTAAGCGCAGTGGTCCCTATGTTTTGCTTAAGCCATTCTGAATCGCGCAAAAATTGTTCCTTCTCTGCCTCACTCTTAAAATCTCTTTCCCCTGTTTTTAAAAATGGCTTAGCTTCACTCATTTTATTCCGCCTTTTCTTCGTCATCGATTAGGTTAATTGCCGGATCAAGATCTAGCACACCCTGAGGCTCTTCTGGCTCTTTTTTCGGCTCTGGCTCCTCAGCTTTTGGCTCTTCAGCTTCTTCAGCTGCCGGCTCTTCGGCTGGAACTTCTTCTTCAGCTTCTACAACTTCCGGTTCTTCTTCCTTTTGTTCCTCGGCGAAAAGTGGCTTCGAAGCCTCTTCTGGCTCTTCGGCTTTTTCTTCAGCTTCCGGTTCCTCAGCTTCTGGCTCTCCAGCATCCGGCTTTTTAATCAGCTCTTCAGCATCTTTCACTAGCTTTTCGATTGGAGCATCATCGGCTACTGGCTCATCATCAGACTCTCCTTCCGGTTCGCCCAAAGCTTCTTCAGCACCGAGATAAACTTCTCTAAATTCAGCCATGGTTTCTTCAACGATACTTGTCACATCTATACCAGATTTTTCAACTAGTTCATTGATGGCATTTGCATCAGCGGTATTTTGGCCCAATTTTTCATCAAGCTCTTTTTCTTGTTCTTCTGGCAATGCGGCAATAATCGCTTGATTGATGCGATAAACCAATTGCTCCTTAAGTTCTGTTTTAACTTCACCTTTTAAATCATCCTCAAGAGTATCCATACCCTTGTCTTTGATTAATTGGTCAACGAACAAATCGAGCATTTCGTTCTCGCTCATGTTGTCTAGTTGATCATCGGCTGGTAAACTGTTGGCATTTACGTTGTCCATGATAAGACCTTTCAATCTTAAATTTTTATTTTTTATGACCTTTGCAAGTTCATCTTACCATAACCATCTTATATTTGTCAAGTCGAAAAAAGAGACGTACTATCTCAAAAATCAAATAAGCTTAAATGAAAAAACCGAACATAGTGTTCGGTTTTTATAATTTATGGTGAGTCTATATTACATTGGTAAGTTCCTTCTTAAAGTTTATATAAGTTGTCTATCTTATATTATTAAGCTGCCTTTCTAAAGGAAAACAGATCAAGAACCCTTTGACCTACTTGACGAGATTTTATTCTCTTCAAGGTTTCTGCGTCTACAATTTCAGGTGATTTATATTTGGCTTCATTATCAAAGGTTTCGAAATCAAGCTTTTCTGAGTCGGCTTGTTCGGCGATGTCATCGCGCCAGTTAGCGTTATATACTTCTCCAGGGACTTTATACTCCCCTTCTCCTCCTTCGTTTTGTATTTTGTTGATATTTTTCATTTTTGTTTTCCTTTTTTTGTTTTTATTCTTGTTAGATTTTTTTATTTATTGTCTAACTACTTTTTATACTAGCACACTTTTTCATTTTTGTCAATAATACTTATGCTTTAATTTTATAGTTCTGTCAAATTAACAGATATAAAAATGGCACAAAAAAACTCCCGCGTTATATGAACGCGGGAAGTTTCCGTCTAGATTCTAGCTCTTTTCGAGCGAAATTGTGATGTTCTTTCCGTCTACTTCTACAATTTCGTCGTATTCGTAGTTCCCTTCGCCAAATGAAGTGGCTAGGACCTCATTTTTAAGCGTCTCAACCCACTTAGTTGGCACCTCACAGTTCACCCAAAGCTTAATGCGATCATCCACGTTTAATCCAGCCTTTTTGCGCGCGGCTTGCACTACACGAATGAGCTCACGCACAAAGCCTTCGTCTTTTAGTTCTGGCGTCAACTTTTTGTCTAACTTTAGTGTATCGCCGTGAGTAACTTTTTTAACATTTACCTCCTCAGCAATGATTTTCTCGTAAAATTCAGGGAGTTCTTCACCTGCATACTCTAATGAAGCCAGTGGCTGACGTACTTTAATCTGGTCTTCCGTCTCTGTTTTTTGCATGCGTAAGGCCAAACCATCCGTAATTACAGTTCTAGCTTCGCTCATTCTCTTTAAGACGAGGTCGTCAATCACTCCTGCCTCTGGCCAATCGCAAAGGTGAACCGATTCTTCCTTGCCAATCATTTTTTGGTACAATTCTTCAGCTAAGAATGGTACAAACGGTGCAAGAATTTTACTCAAATATACCAATACATAATATAACGTACTATAAGCCTCGTTCTTGTCCGCATCATCTTCCGATTTCCAGAAACGACGGCGGCTACGACGCACAAACCAGTTCGAAAGATCATCAATAAACGGCAGCACGTTTTCAAGCGCCTTTGGTAAATTATATTCAAACATGCCCTCCGTAATTTGATTTCTTAGCTCGTGTACGCGCGAAATAATCCAAATATCTAGCGGATTATCTAGCTTCTCAATTGAAGCCGTATCGCTATCCCATTTATCTACTTCAGCGTACATCGTAAAGAAATCGTAAACGTTCCAAATCATTGATAGCTTACGCGCCACATCTGAGACGTCCTTATCGAGCAACGCGAAATCTTCACCCGACAGCACCGGTGAACTCATTAAAAGAAAACGGAGCGAGTCAGCAGAGTATTTATCCATCAACTCATTTGGATCCGTATAATTACCTAGCGACTTAGACATCTTGCGGCCATCGTTACCAGCTAGCGTCCCCGTCGTAATCACGTTAGTATAGCAATTACGGCCAAATAGTGCTGTATTAACTACATGTAGATAATAGAACCAAGCTCTAACTTGTCCCACATACTCCACAATAAAATCAGCTGGGTAGTTCTTTTCGAACTTCTCCTTATTCTCAAACGGATAGTGTAATTGCGCAAATGGCATCGATCCAGATTCAAACCAACAATCTAGTACCTTATCGATACGCTTAAAGTGTTCACCGTCGATATCGAATTCAATTGCATCGACCCATGGGCGATGATAATCTTCTAGACGCACGCCAGACAGCTCATATAGCTCGTCGTAAGAGCCCACAACCTTAATAGAACCTTTGTCGCCCTTCCATACTGGCATAGCTGAAGCCCAGAAACGGTCACGCGAAAGATTCCAATCCGGCGCTTGCTCAATATTCTTAGCAAAACGACCGTGTTTGAGATAATCTGGGAACCAGTTAATATTTTCATTCTGCTCTAACATTAAGGTTTTTGAGCCCTCAACGTCAAAGAACCAGCTTGGAAATGCGCGGTACATGATGCGTTGCTTAGAGCGAGGGTTGAATGGGTATTCGTGCTTGATATACTCAATCTTCCAAATAATTCCCTTGTCTTCCATCACTTTAGCAATAAACTTGTTACCGCCCCAAGCATCTATACCATGTTCATCTATATCGCGCACGCCTAATTTATGGAGCTCCTCGGCCATTTCTGGTAGATAGTAGCCATTTTCATCCATCACATCGACGAAATCAACTTCATACTTCTGGCCCAAGGCATAATCATCTTCACCATAAGCTGGCGCACAGTGTACAATACCAGTACCGTCTTCGTCTGATACGAAATCACCCGGCAAAACCGTGTAAGTATCCTTCTTATGGATAGTACCATCAGCGCCATTTAGACCAAGTTCTAGTAGCGAATCCGCCACCTTAATAATTGGCTCATAATGCAGACCTACCAAACTTTCTCCCTTAAAAGTCTTGAGTGGCTTAGCACCATCAAGCAGCTTTTCTGCTCTAGAAACTGCCAAGATAAAATGCTCGCCATCGACTTCGTAAACACCATATTTTAGCTTTGGATTAATTGCTAGCATCAAATTTGCTGGCAAAGTCCACGGCGTAGTAGTCCAAGCTAAGAAATAGGTTGGTTCCGTCTTTGAACCTTCAAAATCGTCTTTAACCCTAAACTTCACGTAGGCACTTGGATCGGTCACCACTTGGTAAGCATCGTTATCCATTGTCACTTCAGCCTTTGATACCGGAGTAGCAAATTTAGTATCATACATTAAGACTTTGCGACCTTCATAAATCTTACCTTTTTCGTATAGTGTTTTAAATGCCCACCAGACCGATTCCATGTAATCCTTATCCATGGTACGATAGGCACCTTTAAACTCCACCCAACGTCCAATACGCGCAATAGTACTTTCCCAAGTCTCAGAATTCGCCACCATCGATTCACGTGCTTTATTAATATATTCTTCAAGTGACCATTTCGTGCCAATATCACGACGATCCGTAATACCAAGTTGTTTTTCCACGAAGTTCTCAGCCGGCAGACCATGGCAGTCCCAACCCCAAACGCGCTCTACGCGTTTACCATTCATCGTCCAAAAACGTGGCACGGCATCTTTTACCATCGAAGAAAGCAGGGTCCCATGGTGTGGATTACCAGTAATAAATGGAGGACCATCATAAAACACGTACGAATTATCAATCGGACGGTTCTCTACTGACTTTTCAAAAGTCTTATTGTCTTTCCACCAGTCGACAATCGCACGTTCATACTCAATTGCGCGCCTTCTGGTGCCGGATTTGTATTTCATTGGCTACTCCTTTCCAAATAAAAAATTCCAATTTTCATTGGAACTCATCTTGAGCGGTACCATCCAACTTCTAGTTAAACTAGCCCTTAATTCTTCTTTCACGCAGATTCACGAACGATTCTAATAAGGATTATTCCCGTTCTTTCGTCAGCTCGTGGTTGATAGCCACTCTATCGCTTTTCCCTATTATAACACAGAATCGTCTCTTGGTAAAACCCCTTTTGTTGGAGCAAACCGCTTTTCGATTTCTGGATCATCCTGTGGGATAATCTCTTCTGAAGTCTGTTCTTCATCAGAAGCATAATAGGCAATTTCATCAAAGCGTGGCAAAGGTAGCCCACGCCACATCTGTAATACGTGACCATTATCATCTAGTGCCACAAAACTCGGATATTCCATCACGTCATACGCCTGGCAAAAACTTATTCCTTCCGGCGTATCTGGATCTAATTCCTCAATAACCCTACTAGTGCGGATATCAAAATCACGTTTCCAATCAATTACAGTTCTGGCATAGTCAGTATTATCACGCCAAACACATACCACCCTCATTCTCTTTAAGCTCCCTTTTTCTCGCGTTGCTCTCTAATAATTTTTTCAAAATCAGCCATCGTTTTAAATTCACGGAAGACGCTGGCAAAACGCACGTAAGCCACTTCGTTCATCTCAGCTAGAACGTCTAACACCGCCTCGCCAATCTGCTTAGAAGTAATCTGATCTTTACCATATTCATAAAGAATATCCATGGCTTTATCCACTACTTCCTCTACTTCAAGTTCTGAATTAAAGAATTTACCAACACTACGTCGTACCGCATTGAGTAACTTATCACGGTCAAAAGCTTCCTTGTTACCACTGCGCTTTAACACTGTTAAAGCTGGCATTTCAATACGCTCATAGGTGGTAAAGCGATACTTTCCATCTGACGTCACGCGACGACGGCGAATCATCGTGCCATCCAAAGCCTCACGGCTTTCTAGCACTTTACTATCGCCGATCTTAAGCTTTGGATTTAACATTCTTATTCCTTATTTTTCTTACTACGAAACTTTTCTCTTAGAGAAGGTGGGATGTCTGTGTCATCATCTTCTGCATCATTCTTGATTGAATCCCACATATTTGTATTATTGGCAGCCGTAAAGTCATCTGATGCTTCTGGAGTTGGTTCGGCCGGTTCCTCTTCTGGCTCAGCAACTGGAGTTGTTTCTGGCGTTAGTTCTTCAATATGAGTTTTTGGATCTACATCAATCTCGCGGCGATATTCCGAATCAAAACCGGTCGCAACAACGGTAATCACAATCTCGTCTTCAAGTTCTGGACGGATAGAAGCACCAAAGATCACGTTGGCATCTGGCGCAATGGCACCAGTAATCACTTCGGCAGCTTCTTGAATCTCTGTCATCGACATATTGGAGCCACCAGCCACGGAGAAGAGTACACCACGGGCACCTTCAATCTTCACCTCAATAAGTGGTGATTCAATGGCTTGTTGAGCAGCAATCACGGCGCGATTCTCACCAGAAGCACGGCCAATACCCATAAGGGCTGAGCCAGCATTCTTCATAATTGACCTAACGTCAGCAAAATCGAGATTAATTAATGATTCTTCAGTAATGAGTTCAGAAATACCTTGAACGCCCTGACGTAAAACATCATCAGCAATCATAAAAGCGTCTTCTAGTTGAGTACGAGGATCAATGGTTTGAAGTAAGCGATCATTTGGAATAGTGATGATGGCGTCAACTTCGTGAGCTAACTTATTAATTGCTTCTTCGGCATTAGCCTTACGGCGTGAACCTTCAAATGAAAATGGCTTGGTTGCCACGCTAACAGTGAGGATATCGCGTGCACGAGCTTCTTGAGCTACAATTGGACCTGCGCCAGAACCAGTACCACCACCAGCACCAAGCGTAATAAATACCATATCGGCACCATCAAGAGCCTTACCAATCGCTTCGCGACTTTCTTCAGCCGCTTCGGCACCTTTGGCTGGATCACCACCAGCACCTAAGCCCCTACCAATTTGAACTTTCACATCGGCAGACGAATGGTGTAAAGCTTGCGCATCTGTATTAATGGCAATAAACTCCACTCCAGTCAATCCGACTTCTTTCATACGGTTAACGGCTGATCCACCAGCGCCACCGACACCCACTACCTTAATACTTGCTGTGCTTTCCACCTCAGTTGGTTTAATTTCAGGCATTTTCTTTCCTCACTACTTACAGTTAATAATAGTATAGCACAAAAATCCTTAAAACAACACTAAAATTCCCTTAAAATTCCCTGATTCAAAATTTACTGAAAAATCGTTTTAGTAAACCGCCGGATTTGCCGTTCTTTTCTTTCTTTACCGGCGCTCTACCACCATCCTCAATTGCCATTAGCATTAGGCCAACTGCAGCAGCGTACTCTGGCTTCTGGACAGATTCAGACACGCCATCGAGCGCGTTTGGAATACCAATCTTTACTGAAGCTTCAAGTGCATCCCTTACAAAAACATCAATATCGCGCATTTTAGCACCACCGCCAGTAAGCACTACACCTTCTGGCAAGCGGCGATCATATCCGGCGTGTTTTAATTCTTTTCGTACTTTTTCAAAGATCTCATTTAAACGATCTTTTACCACGCTATTGACTTGTTCGCGATCAAAATGCATCTCCTCACGACCAGTCTTTAGCACTATCTTACCGCCGTCAAATGAGCCAGTCACAAAACGGCATTTAATTTCTTCGGCTATCTCGGTATTAACCTTCAACATAATCGCAAGGTCATTCGTAATATTATTCGAACCTTCCGGCACTACGCCCACATATTGCAAATTTCCCTCTTCATAAATGGCTACCGACGTCGTGGCAGCGCCCATATCAATCACAGCTACGCCCTGTTCTAACTGGCGTTCGTTTAATACAGCCTTTCCTGCTGCTACCGCACTTGGAATCAATTTCTCTGCTCTAACCTCTGCATTTTCTGTGCTCTTTTTGAGATTAGCATTGTTTGGCACTAACGAAGTCACTACGCAAGCGTTCATCTCTAACCTTGCGCCTTTCATTCCTACCGGGTCCTTAATCCCAGCCTGACCATCAAGGGCATAATCAAGTGGCACGGCAATTAACGCTTCGCGGTTTTGCGGAATCTGACCAACTTCGGCCACTTCTTGCACGCGCATCAAATCTTGCTCTGTAATTTCATGATCCACTGTGCCAACGGCAATCATTCCCTTTACTTTAGCCGAAATGATTTGTGCTCCATTTGTAGAAACAAAGGCGGAATTAATCTGATATCCGCTCATCCTTTCCACTTCACCAAGCATTTTATCAATTGCTTCAGAAGGGCCCGACAAATTCACGACTACGCCTTTGCGCATGCCAGTATTTTTGCCTTCGTTGTACCCCACTACGCTTATTTTTCCGCTCTGGCTAATTGACGCAACAACGGCACGAACATTCTCCGTACCTACATCAAGCCCCACGGCATATCGTGAAATATCGTCCATAGACTCATTTTAGCACAAGTGTTTTTACGAGGTCAACAATTAACCACTATTTAGGCAGAGTCAAAACTTCGTAACCATCCTCAAGCACCAAAACCGTATGCTCGCAGTGACAACCAATCGAACCATCCTTCATTTTTACAGTCCAATTATTATCGACGTCCACGTAATTTGCTGGTTTACCAAGTGAAGACATCGGCTCAATACAAATCGTATCACCTGCCTTCAAAACATAACCTTGCCCACGCTTGCCATAGTTTGGCACATCAGGTTTTTCATGCATGCCACGTCCAATACCATGACCAATGTAATTCTCAATCACACCAAGGTGTCCGGCTTTCAGTACTTTTTCAACGGCATAACCGATATCGCCAATATGCACGCCAGCTTTGACCTGTTCAATTCCTTCCCACATAGCAGATTCAGTCACCGAAATCATTTTTTTCACTGCTGGCGAGCCCTTACCACCTACTAGCATTGTGAAAGCTGAATCCGTAAAGAAACCCTTATAAAAGATATCAAGATCAAAAGAAACCTTATCACCTTCCTGCAGAACGTAATCTGTTGGGGCACCATGCACTAATTCATCATTAACCGAAATACAAATCGCGCCCGGAAATTCTTCGCTCTTTGGCAACATATCATAAGCTACGCCCGCACCGCGCTTTATAATTTCCGAACGAACCCACGCATCAATTTCAAGTTCGCTCATACCCGGTTTTACGTATGCTTTTAAATCGGCAAGTAAGTGACCCAAGATTTGCCCGCCTTCACGCATGGCTTCAATTTTTTGCTTATCCATTGATTTGCTCCAGCAACCTTTCGTTTATTTCTTCAATCGCGCCAACACCATTTACATGCGAAATTGGCACATTTTTGGCTTCTAACAGAGATAAAATTGTATAAATATTTTGTTCAACAATCTCAAATCTTTTCTTCACCGACTCGTCCGTGTCGTCATCACGACCGCGTAATTTAATGCGATTTAATAGTTCTTCTTTCGGCACGTCAATGTAAATTGCCCGCTCGATTTTATCAGCCAAATTTTCTGCCACCCACTCGGCTTGGACTGCATCTCGCGGAAAACCGTCTAGAATCACGTCTTTTCCGCCCGCAAACGCTTCGTTTATCTTATCGCTCATCAGTCCAATCACGACATTATCATCAACTAATTCCCCGCTATTTAGCGTATCTGTAAATTTTCCCGTGTCACGCAAAACTTGCCCCACAGACAACCAAACTCGTCCAAGTTTCTCTGCTAACATCTCGCTCTGGGTGCTCTTTCCTGACCCTGCGAGCCCAAACAAAATAATCATATTTCTCCTTCGCCCATATTATATCATAGAATCAAAAAATCCCGCTCTTCGCGGGATCTTCTTATTTAAGCCCAAGCTTGATGCGTTCTGTTTTTTCAGCCTTACGAGCTTCGCGTAAAATAGCTTTATTACGACGTTCACGCTTAGAAATTGGCTTACTAAAACGAAGTTGTGATTTCTTTAAAGGCATCACACCACTTTGCAAAACTTTGCGGTTGAAGCGACGAATGATATTCTCATTGGCTTCGCTTTGGTCTTTTCTAGTTACTTTAATTGCCATATTGCCGTCCATTATACCAGATTATTTGCTAACTCGCAAGGTTTAATTTTACGATTCGCCCCTCAACACTGCTTAGATTATTCCACTCGTTTCGTTCGACCGTAATCCAGACATCAATTCTCGCACCGACTTCAACGCTCAGCCACTCATCACTGGCATAAAACGCCACCAATTTGATTGAACTACCGCTATTATCTCGCACAATTAACCCCAAATGCTTTCCATCCACACCCATCTTTCTGACGTCCTGCACAAACACATTCCTAAGTAGAAATACCGGCTCTGGATTGCCCAATCCATACGGCTCCAATTTCTTAAGCTCATCCGTAAATTCGAGAGAAAAGTCAGCTAATTCATCTACCGCTAAATCCTCAATTTGGTCTAAATAACGCTCCTGATCCTTCAAATTAAGACTACGGTAGTAATCATTCACCTCTTTTTTGAAGGCATCATAATTAACCATAAGCACTTTAACACCACAAGCGCCAGAATGGCCACCTCCACTCACAATCGTATTTTGGCACTCTTTTAATGCTTCTGCTAAATTAAAATCGCCAAAACTTCGGCCTGACCCTTTCAGCGCCCCATCTATCTCTGTAAAAACAAAGGCAGGGCGGCGATACTGCTCAACCAATCTCCCAGCGATAATACCAATTATTCCCTCATGCCAATTGCCTTTTTTAACAATCACCGGGTCATTGTTTAAGCCCTGGTCGGCTATTTCACGCACTGCCTTTCCCTGTTCAATCTTTCTATTTGTGTTTAGCTCATTTAGTTCATACGCCAACTTTGCGGCTTCGGCTCGATTTTTTTCCATCAAAAGATTCAATGATTTATATGCCGATTTCATCCTGCCAGCCGCATTTAACCTCGGTCCAAGTTGAAAACCAACCGCATC
>JAEEGL012084780.1_pt1 | contig 18073 bp, 11 predicted proteins | sample 9134231 | NCBI WGS metagenome assembly JAEEGL01 (sample SAMN16246548, study PRJNA631951) | gut metagenome | biome: gut microbiome; feature: rumen; material: fiber-attached | host: Bos | place: Iran: Karaj | collected 2018-10 | reverse complement strand
TGCCTACGACAAACGTCGACAGATACTTCATGCTGGCATGTGTCATGGGCAGCCGTCCACGGTCGCGCAGCCTCAGGGCAATGGGGTTTGCCTCTATGCCCGCGTCGTGCAGCATGTTAATCAGCAGGAAGTTAATGTCGGCATTCGAGCCGGTACCTTCCTTCAGCACCTTGCTGCCCGACTTGGCCCAGAAGGCGTAGTCGCCATTCCACCTGACGCGCTGACGCAACAGTTGCCAGACGGCCTCCACGCGCTCCTTGGTGTCGGCTATCTGCGGTATACCGGCAGCCAGCACCTCGTCCTTCATCGGACTGCTCCTCTTGATGCGTCCGCCAAACTCGTCGTCCTTCAGCAGCGTCTCGTCGATGTCCTCCCATGTAGACGTGTAGCTCTTGTGTACTGCACCAGGGATGTAGATTCCCTGCAACTCGTGGGTCACCTTATTGCCGTAATCCTCGGCACGCCACACATAGTCGTCATCCTTCAGCGCAGGCAGGTTACGGCCTATAAAGGTATGTATGTCGGTAGAGAGAATATCGCTGCCAACAGTCAGCGAGCCGTTGTCGTCCTTCTTCTCCAAGTTATTCATGCCCGACTCCTCAATATGGAATCGGAACCATTCGGGTATCGACAGGGTGTATTTGGTATACAGCACTGGAATATTGCTCTGCGCATACCAGTCGCGCAACTGGTAATAGAAATCGCTCTCTATATGGTATTCATATTCAATAACTGTACCCACACGCACCTGCGGGATACTGAATTTCAGCTGCTTGTCAGCCTTGTCTATCTGTTCCTCATGAACCGTCGAGTGCTCCATCTTGGTCTTTACCACCTTACCGTTCTCCATATTATAGGCCACGGCCTTCAGTCCTCTCACCGTCTCAATCCTCAGAGTGTTGTTCTCGCTGCCCCTTAGCAGTATGGTACGGTTGGCCACACGCTTGCCGTCGGGCTTCAACACCTTCAGGCGGCATTTGACAACGTTGTTGACACGGAAGTCACCATTGATGAAAGTATAGTACACATCCAGCTGCCGGAACAGCTCCACTGCGTCGGCATCCTTGTCGGCAGCATATTCGGTCATTGTGAGCTCTTCCTGGGTAGGCTTGCCCCACTTTAAATTTGGTTCAATTACCTCCGACAAAGACATCGGAGTCTCTGCCGAGGCCGTCAATGCCAGCAAAAGGAAACATAATAATACCTTAATTTTCATACGCTTTTTATACACTCTTATTATTTCGGTGTGCAAAGTTACTACAAATATGACACCGTTGCAAGAAAAACCACAAAAAATAGTGCAGAAACAAAGATTTTTCACATAACGTAATTCACTAGTGTCTCTTAAAATATTTTAAAATCAAAAATAAGTATCTCATGCGCAACGTTTTAACTCTCCAATACCCTGTCCGGGTTTTGAAATGCGTATCTTTGCATACGATTTCAAACCCGAATAAATATGCATATTGGAAAGTTTGTTTTTGCACAAATAATAGAGTTCCTTCCTCAGAGGCAGTTCAGACGTATCGTCACCAAGTACAACGACAGAACCACAAACTGGTCTATGTCTCATTGGAATCATATGTTGGTTCTGATGTTTGGCCAACTGATGGGCTGTGGAAGCCTCAGGGAACTTACAGATCTCACGATAGCTCAAGATGTCAAGGGACTGGCACCTGTCATACTTTTCTTTGCAAAATGCATCATTAAACTGGCAAATATGTAAAAAATCTACATATTTGCCAGTATTCTTTCTGAAATCCTAAAAATAACAGTCGTGGACGATAATGAGTGCACAAGGGGAACTCCCCTTGTGCACTCATTTACATTACACCCTACCCGGGCTTCATTCTCCGAGGATGATGTTCACAGTCTGAACCACGTCATCGACATCTATTTTTCCATCACCGTTAACGTCGGCAGCGGACTCGTTGAAACCGTTGTCCGGTTCGCCAAGGATATAGTTGACGATGGCCACTACGTCAGCCACGTCAACAGCCTGGTCGCTATTCACATCGCCTTTGGCGACTGTTTCAATCTCTACGATTTTCGGGAACTGGTACCATGGGTATGTTGACTTATAGGCCTCAACAGACGCTGTGGGAACATGCAATGTGGGAATACTAACATAAGAACTCATGAAAGGGTCGCCTTGCGTTGATGGAACACTCTCGGCATAGCAATACACATTAGTCAGATTAAAGCAAAGGTCAAAAGCAGAAAAGCCGATGCTCGTCAAGCTCGACGGGATGGTCACGCTCGTAAGACCGAAGCACAAATAGAACGCCATATTGCCGATGCTTGTCACGCCCTCGGGGATAGTCGCGCTCGTCAGACCAGACATACAATAAAATGCATAAGCGCCGATGCTTGTCACGCCCTCGGGAATAATGGTATTACTACTCCCTTGAATCAACGTGTTGGTTGCCGTCTCAATAATCGCATTACAATTATTCCTTGAATCATATACGGAATTACCGCTTGCAACAGAAATGCTCGTCAGGCCGATGCAATAATTGAACGCCATATCGCCGATGCTCGTCACACTCTCGGGGATGGTCAGGCTCGTAAGGCTGGAGCAGCTAGAGAACGCATAATTGCCGATGCTAGTCACGCTCGACGGGATGGTCACGCTCGTCAGGCTGGAGCAGCCATAGAACGCTGAACTGCCAATGCTCGTCACGCTCTTGGGAATAATGGTATTATTACTCCCCTGAATCAGCGTGTTGGTTGCCGTCTCAATAATCGCATTACAATTATTCCTTGAATCATATACGGAATTACCGCTTGCAACAGAAATGCTCGCCATGCTATGGGCCCCAAATGCACTTAGGCCGATGCTCGTCACGCTCGACGGGATGGTCACGCTCGTCAGGCTATTGCAAGAATGGAAAGCATAATCGCCGATGCTCGTCACACTCTCGGGGATGGTGACGCTCGTCAGGCTGGAGCAGACAGAGAACGCATAATTGCCGATGCTCGTCACGCTCGACGGGATGGTCACGCTCGTCAGACCTTCGCAATAATTGAACGCATAATCGCCGATGCTCGTCACACCCTCGGGGATGGTCACGCTCGTCAGACCAGAGCAGCCATAGAACGTTGATTTTCCGATGCTCGTCACGCCCTTGGGGATGTTCACGCTCGTCAGAGCAGCGCAACCATAGAACGCAGAACTGCCGATGCTAGTCACGCCCTTGGGGATGTTCACACTCGTCAGAGCAGCGCATTTATTGAACGCAGAATTGCCGATGCTCGTCACGACCTCAGGGAGGGTCAAGCTCGTCAGACCAGCGCAGCCAAAGAACGCACAATCGCCAATGCTCGTCACGGTCGCAGGGATGGTCACGCTCGTCAGGTCAGCATAGCCAGCGAGTGCATTTCTGCCAATGCTCGTCACAGTCAGTTCCGTTGAACCATCATATACTTTTGCAGGGATTTCCAAAGCGCCAGACACTTCACTTGACTCATAGTAAACAGCATTTAAGGTCATAGAGCCACTATACAACATCAGGTCAAGGTCATGGCCTTCACCGCCTTTGGCACACTCATCAGCCATGACGTCGGTAATCTGAAGTTCGTTCAAGCCATTCACCCACTTGACATGATCGTAATAGGTATTGCTCCACCAGCCGTTCATGACCTTCAGGTCGAAGCCTTCGGTAACATCTGATACGTCGAAGATCAGGGTCTTCAGGCCGAAGTAAACTTCATCAGGAATAGTGGGCAGATGAGCACCTTCCAAAGAGCTGAAACGCATGGCTGCAGCATCCCATGCGCCAGGCTGGAACGGAACCTGATCGGGGTAGTTTGCAACATCGCCATAGAGATAAACCTTCTTGACGTCAGGACCTCCAAGGAACTTGATATCCGTTGCCTCAGTACCGTTGACAGTAAAGGACCATCTGTATCCGTTGCTGTCAGTCCATGTCTCTGCCATCGTCTGCATAGAACCGCAGAGCAAGAGCGTTAACCCAAAAAGTCTAAAGCTTCGCAAGTGTTTTGAAACCTGCAGCGATAAAAGTCGGAATGTCATGTTCATAATGAATAATTGTTTTTAGTTTATAATAATGTTTATACTTTAAAGACAACTTGAACAACTTGACACTTATTGACACTGCAAAGATAAAGAGAAAAATTGGAACTGCCAAGAATTTTGGCAGAAAAAGAAAAATGGAGATAAAAAAGGAGTACGCACAGAGGGTCGGACACTTTGTGCGAACCCGTCAGGTAACGGAGTAAATGATTCAGTTCAGAAAAACGGAAAAAAATTTGGTTTTTTCATTGCTTAATCGTACCTTTGTGGCAAATATCATAAATAATGATGTAAAATCATGAAGGAAGATTGCAACGCCACACTTCAACCTAAGGTCGAAGAGCAGATATTGGTACGCATTACGGGACAGGACCGGCCGGGACTGACGGCAAGTATCATGGGGATACTGGCGAAGTACGATGCACAGATATTGGACATCGGCCAGGCGGACATTCACTCGACGCTGTCGCTGGGTATTCTGATCCGCATGGACGATACGAAGTCGGGCTTTGCCATGAAGGAACTGCTGTTCAAGGCCACCGAGTTGGGCGTAAACATCGGCTTCTCGCCCATCAGCGACGACGAGTACGAGGACTGGGTGGGCCATCAGGGCAAGAACCGCTATATACTCATGGTGATGGGACGCCAGCTGGAGGCCAAGCAGATAGAGGCCGCCACGCGTGTCATTGCCGACCAGGGGCTGAACATCGACAGCATCCTGCGACTGACGGGACGAAAGAGCATCAAGCAGTTGGACAAGCACACCCGTGCCTGCATTCAGTTCTCGCTGCGCGGCGAGCCTACCAACCGCCAGGAGATGCAGGAGAAACTGATGCGAATGTCCTCCGAACTCGGCATCGACTTCTCCTTCCAGCGCGATGACATGTTCCGCCGCATGCGCCGCCTGATCTGCTTCGACATGGACTCGACGCTCATCCAGACGGAGTGTATCGACGAACTGGCCGAGCGCAACGGCGTGGGTGCCGAGGTAAGGGCCATCACGGAGAGTGCCATGCGTGGCGAGATAGACTTCAAGGAGAGCTTTACCCGCAGGGTGGCTCTGCTGAAGGGACTGGACGTCAGCGTGATGCAGGACATTGCGGATCATCTGCCCATTACTGAGGGTGTGGATCGACTGATGAACATACTGAAGACCTGCGGCTACAAGATTGCCATTCTCAGCGGTGGCTTTACGTACTTCGGCGAATACCTGCAGCGGAAATACGGCATCGACTACGTCTATGCCAACGAGCTGGAGATTGGCGAAGACGGCAAGCTGACGGGACGCTATGTGGGCGAGATTGTGGATGGCCACCGCAAGGCCGAGCTGCTGAAACTCATCGCCCAGGTGGAGAAGGTGAACCTGGCACAGACGATTGCCGTAGGCGACGGTGCCAACGACCTGCCGATGATCAGTCAGGCGGGACTGGGCATTGCCTTCCATGCCAAGCCGCGCGTGGTGGCGAATGCCAAACAGAGCATCAACACCATCGGACTGGACGGCGTACTCTATTTCCTGGGCTTCAAGGATTCCTATTTAGGAGAACAGGGAAAACTCTAACGACAACGAACAACCAAATAACTAAATCTGATGCGAAAAATACTATTATCAACTATTCTTGCCTTGCTGACCGTGCAGATGCTGCAGGCACAAGACAATCAACCGCCTCAAGGAGGAAACGTGACCAGCAATCGACCACCTGAAGGTAGGAGTGTGGCACGCATTCCCGACGTGAAGTTCAGACGTCTGGACACTGCCGACGGACTGTCAAACTCACAGGTGAACTGCATATTCCGCGACTCACGCGGATTCATCTGGGTGGGCACGGCATACGGTCTGAACCGCTACGACGGCTACCGCTTCAAGACGTTCTACTCGAACCGACTGGACTCCACGTCGATGCGCGATAACTACACCTACTGGATTTCGGAGGACTTTCGCGGCAAGCTGTGGATGCAGCAGGGCATGAACTACTGCGTCTATGACCCGCAGACGGAGACCTTCGAGCGCGATGCCAGCCGCGAGATGAGACATTTCCTCGGCCCGCACAACGGTGTGGAGCGCATGTACATTGACAGCAAGAAAAACTTCTGGATAAAATACTACGACGAAGGCATCTACTACTACAACCCCAAGACAAAGAAGTGCACCCACTTCAAGGAGGGCTACGAGAAAAACCAGTACAAGCCCAACTACGGCATATCGACCATGTCCGAATATAACGGCTGTCTGGTGGTGGCCACCTACAACGGTGAACTGGTGTGTCTGAACGGCGAGACGGGCATCATAGAATGGGAAGACACCTGGATGCACGACAACGGCGGACTGCCCAACCAGGACTATAAGCTGCGCATTGACCGCAGAGGCAACTTCTGGGTGGTATCGCAGGGCTACACCTTTATCTTTATGCGCAGCCGTAACCGCTGGTACAAGCAGCTGGTCGATCTGCTGCGTGACGGCGACGTGCAGAACTGTCCGGAGTCACTGGAAGTGTGGGACGTACAGATGGACCAAAACAGCAGGCTGTGGGTGGCTACCGACCACGACGGAGTGATTGTGGTAGATATGCGTACCCACGAGCTACGACAGTTCCTGAACAACAAGTTCGATGAATCGACCATCAGCGACAACACCTGTAAGAACATCTTCATCGACCCCAGCGGAAACGTGTGGGTGGGTACGTACAAAAACGGACTCTGTCAGTACCTGAACAGGCAGACCAGCATGCGCTATTTGGAGGTCGGCGACATCAACACCGTCACCGAGGACCGATACGGTAACTGGTGGCTGGGCTCCAACGATAGCGGCATCAAGGTATATGACTCCAAAAACGGTGAGCTGCTGACGCATTATACGGCAAGCAACAGCAACCTGACAAACAATATCATGGTGGGAAGCTGTACGGCACGGGACGGCAGCATCTGGTTCGGTTCCTACAACGGCGGACTGACCCACTGCATTCCGCAAGGAAAGGAGGGACAGGCCACCATCGTCAACTATCAGGCAAGTGCAGAAGGACTGGCCACCAACAATGTGTGGAGCGTGACGGACGACAAGTGGGGACGCATTTGGTTAGCCACCCTGGGAGGCGGCATCCAGCAGCTGGACCCGAAGACGGGGAAGTTCCGCACCTGGAACAGCAAAAACTCGGGGCTCAACGGCGACTACCTGACATCCATCGGGTGGATTAAGAAAGGATGGCTTTTGGTGGGTACCAGCTGGTACTACTGCTTCGTCAACCCGCTGACGGGCAAGCTGGCCAACCGCGTCATACCTGAGTCACCCAACGTGACGGTGTCAACGGGCAACTCGGTATGTGTCATTGAGGACAGCCGGGGACTCATCTGGCAGGGCTCGTCATCTGGTGTCTGCATCTACGACCAGAAGAGCGGTTTCGTAACCCTGCTTGACATGTCGAACGGACTCTTCGGTTCCAGCATCTGCTCCATTGTCGAAGACCAAAGCCACATGATATGGGTGGTGACCGACCACGGCGTGTCGAAGATCATCCCTACCCCACAGGACGACGGCACGTGGCAGTTTACGGTGCGCAGCTACAACAGCCGCGACGGTCTGCAGAAGGGAACATACAACCAGCGTTCCTCGTTCGTGACCCACGACGGAATGATACTCGTAGGCGGACAGGGAGGACTGGACGTCATCAACCCAAAGGCCATCTCCGACGAGAAGAGCAAGGAACGGCCGCTGTTCAGCGGTCTCCAGATCTTCGATGTCGATGTACCGGTAGGTCGTGAATTCAACGGTCGCGTGATACTGGACGAGGCGCTGGACATCTGTCGCGAAATCACGCTGCGCTTCGACGACCAGTTCACCATCCAGCTGGCCAGCGATGCCGGCATTGCCAACAACGGCAAACGTTTCGTCTATCGACTGGAGGGCTTCAACGAAAACTGGGTGAAGACCTCGGAGCTGAACCCCAACATCACCTATAACTCACTGCGGGCCGGCAGCTACACGCTGCATGTACGCATGCTGAACGACGACGGCTCCTTTGGCGAAGTGGAATCTACACTCGACATCACCATACGGCCGGCACTGTGGCGCACACGCTGGGCCATGCTGCTCTACATCCTCGTAATAGCCGGTGCGGCACTCTGGTGGCGACGCTGGTTCCTGCGCCGTCAAAAGCGCTACATGAAGGTGGAGAACATGCGCCGTGACCTGGAGAAGGAGCAGTGGATGAACGAGATGCGCATGCAGTACAAGACCAACCAGGTCAAGGATGACATAGAAGTGCCGGTTGATCAGCCGCCCGTCGTTGCCGACTGTCATGTGGGCGACCTGATTACCTTCCTGCATGACTACTGCAAGGGCTACGTATCGCCGATTGCCGACAAACCGTGCAAGGTGAATTTCCTGACCACCGTTCCTGAACTGGAGCTCGACTACGACCAGGCACTGTTGCGTGAGGCCTTCGACATCCTGTTCCGCAACTCCGTCAACTTCTGTCCGCACGATTGTGACATCAGCGTCGGCGTGGCACGGACCAAAGACGGCATGGCACAAATACAGGTGGCGGACAACGGCATCGGCATCAAGGACGAATATAAGCTGCACGCCTTCGACCCCATCGTCAACGGAAAGGGCATCGGACTGGACCGTGTTCGTGAGATCGTCATCGCCCATGACGGCGACATCACGATTAACGACAATCCTGGCGGCGGCACCATCTTCGTCATCACCATACCCCTGATACGCAGCGACGTGCAGGAGGCGGAAGTTATTTTATAATGCTTAATGCTTAATGCTTAATGCATAATGCTTAATGCTTAATTCTTAATGCTTAATTTTTAATTTATAATTTATAGTACGTGATACAGAAAGTATTGATATCAGGATTCCTGTCGCTGCTGACCGCCAGTGTCATGGCCAGCGACTATACCGTTGATGGACAGTTTGTAACCATTCCGGTAAAACAAGTGAAAAACGGCGGACCACAGGTAGTTCGCCTGCAAGTGGTGAACGACCGCATCATCCGCGTACAGGCCACGCCAGAGGCCAAACTGCCCAAGAAGCAGAGCCTCATTGTCGTGCCACAGAACCAAAAGCCGAAGTTTACGGTGACCGATGGCGATACCGTGAAAGTCAAGGCTGCCGGTGTGGAGGCCCGTGTGGATAAGCAGACGGGTGCCGTGACCTTCTACGATGCCAATGGCAAGCAGCTGCTGAAGGAGGCGAAGGACGGTAAGACCTTCAAGGCCTTCCGCGTGCCTGACCGTGAGATAGGTGTTGACATTGCCAAGGTGAGTGAACAACAGCGTAACGGCTATACGTGGCGCATGCTCTTCGACAGTCCGAGGACGGAGGCTTTCTACGGACTCGGCCAGCACCAGTCGGAGGAACTGAACATGAAGGGACTAAACGAAGACCTCTTCCAGTATAACACCAAGGTCAGCGTGCCCTTCGTACTCTCAGACAGAAACTACGGACTCCTGTGGGACTCCTACAGCTACTGCCGCTGGGGCAATCCGGAGGATTATTTGCAGTTAGGAAGACTCTTCAAGATTTACGACAAGCAAGGCAAGCAGGGACACCTGACAGGTACCTATACCGACAGGACCGGCAGACAGATCGTGCGCGACGAGGACTCCATCTACTTCGAGTTCGACTGTCCTGCCACCTCGGAACTGGGCAACCTCACAGAGCCTGGTGGCATCAAGAACCTGCCCAAGGGATTCCGGCTGAACGGCGCAAAGGTGGTCTATGAGGGATTCCTGGAGCCACAGAGCGACACCCGCTTCCACTTCATCCTCTACTATGCCGGCTACATCAAGGTGTATATCGGTGGCGAGGAGGTAGTGCCTGAACGTTGGCGCACGGCGTGGAATCCCAACACCTATAAGTTCAACCGTATCATGATGAAGGGTGTCCGCGAGCAGCTGCGCATCGAGTGGCAGCCCGACGGCGACGTCAGCTACTGCGGACTGCGTGTAGCCAAACCCAACAGCGACCAGCCGAAACTGTCGGTATGGAGCGAGATGGCCAAGGACATGGACTACTACTTCATAGCAGGACAGAATGCCGACGAGATTATCAGCGGCTATCGCACCCTGACGGGCAAGGCTCCTGTCTATCCCAAGTGGGTGCTGGGCTTCTGGCAGAGCCGCGAGCGCTACAAGACGCAGGACGAGATAGTAGGCACGCTGGCTGAGTTCCGCAAGCGTCAGATTCCCTGCGACAACATCGTGCAAGACTGGAACTACTGGGTGGAGGACCAATGGGGCTCCCACCAGTTTGAGGCCTCACGATTCCCTGACCCGCAGCAGATGCTTGACAGCGTTCACCAAATGGGTGGCCGCTTCATGATCAGCGTGTGGCCCAAGTTCTACTGCAATACGGACAACTACAAGGCCCTCGACAAGAAGGGATGGATGTACCACCAGGCCGTCACCGATGACATTCACGACTGGGTGGGACCGGGCTATGTGGGTTCGTTCTACGATGCCTACGATGCCGGCGCACGCAAACTGTTCTGGAAACAGATGGACGACAACCTCTATACGGGACTCGCCAAATCGTCAAACGGTAAATCGTCTAATAGTCATTATATCGATGCATGGTGGATGGATGCCTCAGAGCCCAATGTTCGCGACTGCACGCCCATGTGGTACCGCAAGGCTCTCAGCGGCCCTACGGCCTTGGGAACGGCTACGGAGTACTTCAACGCCTATAGCATCGTCAATGCCGACGCCATCTACAACGGACAGCGTGACACATGGAAGAGTCTGCTCAAGAAGGACAAGAAGGCCAGCGAGCCTCGCGTGTTCCTGCTGACTCGCAGCGGATTTGCTGGCGAACAGCGCTACTCGACGGCAACGTGGAGCGGCGATATCGGCACCCGTTGGGAAGACATGCGAGCCCAGATGACTGCCGGACTGAACTACTGCATGTCGGGCCTGCCCTTCTGGGGCATGGACCAGGGCGGCTTCTGTGTGGAGAACCGCTACGTGGCTGCCCAGCAGCTGTTCGACCGTACTGGTCAGGAGAACGAAGACCTGAAGGAGTGGCGCGAGCTGCAGACACGCTGGAGCCAGTTCGGCACCTTCATACCGCTCTTCCGCGTCCACGGACAGTGGCCAACACGTGAGATATGGAACATTGCCCCTGAGAACCATCCTGCATACAAATCGTTCGTGTTCTACGACAAGTTGCGCTACCGCCTGATGCCCTATCTGTACTCGATGGCCGGCTGGGTACACCTGAAGGACTACACCATGATGCGTGGTCTGGTGATGGACTTCAACGGCGACCGTAACGTGCGCGACATCAAGGACCAGTGGATGTTCGGCCCCTCGCTAATGGCATGTCCCATTGGCTCTTACAAGGCGCGCAGCCGTACCGTCTATTTTCCCTGGCAATGTGGCTGGTATGACCTCTATACGGGTCAGAAGGTGATGGAACGTGACACGTCACTGGGCTATGTGTTGGCTAACAAGCGCAAACTGGTGGTTGACGCACCCTACGAGCGCATCCCCGTCTTCGTGCCAGAAGGCAGCATCATCCCCTTCGGACCTGCCCTGCAGTACAGCAGCGAGAAGCCTGCCGACCTCATCAACCTCTATGTGTATGCAGGCAAGGACGGCTCCTTCCAGCTCTACGAGGACGAAGGCGACAACTATAACTACGAGAAAGGGCAGTATGCCACCATCGACATCACCTACGACGATGCCACACGGACGCTGACCATTGGCCAGCAGAACGGCTCGTTCAACGGTATGCTGACGGAGCGTCGCTTCAACATCGTCTATATCACCAAGGAACAACCCCGCCCGTTGAACATCGACAACCCGGCCGGCAAACTTGTCCAGTACGCTGGAAAGCCGGTGACGGTACAGCTGTAACAAGAAAGAGGCAACAAAAAAGTGCACAGTAGGGACGGTTCCGCTGTGCACTTTTTTATTGCGTTTCTGTTTATAATCAGATGGGGAGAGTCAGGACGAAGCGAGAGCCAGGACCCTCGAAGGCGGTGTCGAGCACGACGTCACCACCCAGACGGCGAGCAATGTTGCGTGCTACGGTGAGTCCGATGCCCTGACCGTCAAAATACTGGTTCAACTTCACATACGGCTCGAAGATGCGCTCCTGGTCACCAGCCTCGATGCCAGAACCAGTGTCCTCGACGGTATAGCGAGCCAGCATCTGGTCCATGTCAACGGCTACAGTGAGTTTGACACTACCCTCGGTAGTGAACTTGCGGGCGTTGTCAAGCAGATGCGTCAAGGCACGAACAGCCTTGGGTTCATTGGTAGAGAGCATGGTGGCGGCAGCGTCAGGGGCAATGTCCTGCTCGAACTGCAGGTACGACATCTTGTCGATGGCCGATGTCAGGACGGCATCAGTGGCTATCTGGGTCACCATCACGTTGTCAGTACGGCTGATGGGTTCCTCTCCGTCGATGTCTCCCATGTCCGAGATGCGTCCGGCAAAATCAGCCAGCTTGTTGTCGCCTTTCTCACGAGCCAACTGGCGCATGTCGCTAACCAAGGTGTTCATCATCTCCATCTGCTTGGCAGCCGTCGTGGTCATGCGGCTATTGGCTTCCTGGAGCTGACTGACCTGAGCCTGCAGGGCGTCAATCTGCTTCTTGGACTTCTGAGAGTCTTCCTCCATCTTGTCGAAGGCGAGCAGTGCCTGCTCGTAGCCTTCGCCGATATTGTCAAAGTTCTTCTCCAACGCACGGTAGTCATCCAGCAGTTTCTGCTGCTCGTCAACACGGCGCTGATAGTCAGTAAGCAACTGTTGCTGCTCATCGGCCTGCTTGCGGTTGGCCTTCATCTGGAAGTACATGGCGATGGCCAGGGCAATGGCCAGGACCAGTACGATAAGGAATGCGTAGGTCATAATAATCTAATTGACAATTGAAACTTGAGAATTGATAATTGACAATATTACTCAGGCTTCTTCTCGACCTTCATAAACTTGGTGAAACCAGTCATGGCCAGCACCTTATAGATTTCAGGACAGACATTGGTCATCTTGAACTGTCCCTTCTGCTGCATGACGGTACGCATGGTCTTCTGAATGACACGCAAGCCTGACGATGCCATGTAGTTCAACTCCGTGCAGTCCATTTCCAGATCTACACCACCGTCGGCCAGAGCGGGCTGGATTTCCTGTTCAAACTGATTGGCATTCATCGTGTCAATACGCTGTCCGGTCTTAATGATGGTCTTACCACCTTCTTTGATAATCTGTGTCATAATTGTATAATGTTTAATATTTAATGTTTAATTTTAAATTTTTAATTTTTAATTTAGATTTCCTTCTTCATCGTCAGCAGGTTCTTGCCCTCCAGACGCTGATAGGTTACTTCGTTCATAATATTCTTGACGATGTAGATGCCCATGCCGCCAATCTCGCGGTCAATGGGATTCACGTTGGGATCCGCATCTTCCTTGAGCGTGGGGTCAAACTCCTTGCCACGGTCGGAGAGCACAAAGGTCAGCTCTTTGCCGTCGCTCTCGGCTACCAGCTCAATCTCTGCTTTCTTTTCTTGCGGATAGGCATAGAAGATGACGTTGGACACCATCTCCTCCATGACAAGGTTGAGATTCATCTGCAGCTCCATGTCAAGTCCAAGCTCCTCGCCGATTTCCTCGACGAACTGATTGACGCGCTCCAGCTCGCCAACCTCGTTTTTCAGTCTTAGTTCCTTTCTCATAAGCATATGATTTTTCGGTTATTGTTGTTCATTATCATGAATGACCTTCACACAAATCATGGTCAGGTCGTCGTTAGGTTCTGCTCCGTCGCGATGTTTCTCTACTTCCTCGCGCAGCATCTCAATGGTCTGCTGACAACTCTCAAAGGGCACCGTCTGCAGAATGTCGAGCAGGCGCTCGTCGGAGAACTGTTCCTGCTGGCGGTTCTCTGCCTCGTTAAGACCGTCGGTATAGACGAACAGCGGACAGTTGGTGATGTCGGCAATCTCTTCGCCTTCGTAGTCGAATTCCGGCCACAAGCCGATAGGACAGTTGGGTATCATCTCGATGAACTCTGCCTTGCCGTCGTTCAACAGCACGGGCGGATTATGACCGGCATTACAGAAGTCGAGGTGTCCCGTCTGTAGGTCAACGAGTCCCAGGAACATGGTGACGAACATTCCCGTCTCGTTGTCCTCGCCAGAGAGGGCATCGTTGATGCGGGTAGCAATCTCTGCAGGTTTCATGCCTTGGGCAGCTAAGGTACGGAACAAGCGGGTGGCCTGTGCCATGAACAGCGAGGCAGGAACGCCCTTACCAGAGACGTCACCCAAGGCAAAATACAGTTTGTCGTGCTCGCGGCCAGGTTTCTCTGGATCGGCATTCACCAAGAGATAACCGTAGAGGTCGCCACCCACCTCCTTGGCAGGTGTCATCGAACCGTAAATGTCAAGGTCAGGCCGTTCAGGGAAGTTCCTGGGCACCATACCCATCTGGATATTACGGGCAATGCGCAGGTCGCTCTCAATGCGCTCCTTGGCAGCAGTGGTCTCCTCCAACTGGTCGTAAGCCGTCAGCAGTTCCTCGTGGGTCTGCTGCAGTTGGTCGTGCGCTTTCTTCAGACGCTTGGCGGCTCTCAGTCGGAATACCATGAAGATGGCCAGTGCCAGCGTGATGAGTACGACGATGATGATAATGGCACGGAACTGCGTGCGCTCTCGTTCACGCTCCAGTTCACCCACCTTGAACAACGTGTTCATCTCGTTCAGCTGACTCTTGGTGTCGGCACTGCTGATAGAGTCTTTCAACAAATACATCTCACGATAGAGACTGGCAGCCTCCTCGAAACGTAACAGCCAGCGCAGGATGTCGGCACGCTGCGAGATAATGGTCAGATAGATGGCCTTGTCCTCGTCAGCGGACGTCAGGCGCAAACGGCGGGTATTGTAGTCGAGAGCCTCTTGGTAGCGACCTTGCTGCAGGCGCAGCTGAGCCATGTTGAACAGCCAGGCCATACCCTCGTAGCTGGCTTCCTGTGAGAAATTGGGCAGGGCAACATTCAGCATCTTCTCAGCACGGTCCAGCTGTTGCAAGCCCAGAGCGGCCTGTGCGCAGGCGATGTCGTACCAGAACCACAGCATGCTGATGTCTGCCTGATTCTTGTTGGCCTTCAAATCGTGTTCCTTGATGAAGCGCTTCACGAAGGCTTCCCACTGATGGGTCAGCGAATCCAGTTCTTGGTATTTATGCTGTTCATTGAGCACGTCGCCCAGATAGGAGTACATGTCCGACATCTGACCAGGCAAGGGTGTGATTTCCGACAGCATCTGCAGTCCCTTCTTATACGATATGGCACTTTGGTCGAGGTTGTTCATGTTCAGATAGACGTTACCCATCGCATAGTAGGCAATACCCATGCCGTACTTGTTGTCACGCTTCAAGGCATCGTCGAACATCCGCTGCACCTCCTTCAGTGCCTCGTTCTTGACGGCACCATAATAAATCTCTGTATTCACCAAGTGGGTCCACGTCTCATAATACCTGTTCCACTCCTTGATGTGTGCCAGCACCTTCAGGTCTTCCGGCACGTATTGCTTCACGGAGTCGCTCATGCCCCTGGTATAGAAATAGGCAGCACGCTCGGCTATCAGCGCAGCGCAGCGGGTGTCGTCTTTCTGTTTCTTAGCCTCAGCGATGGCTTCTTTCAGACAGCGTACCTGGAAAGGTACGTCGTTGGTCTCTAAGCTCAGCTGATAGCGACGTATCATCAGGCCAATCTTGTCCTTGCCTTCCGCCGTTTCAATTTTCTTGCTAACCCGCTCTAACTCAGAGTCGTCAGCAGCCCACGACTGCCCCACTCCTGCCGTCAGCAGGAGCACCAGAAGCGATATGCGGGAGAGTAGTTGTTTCATAGCTGTTAAACGGTATTTATTAGACAATGATACGGGTCTTATGATAGTTTTCACGAAACTCTGAAGGCGAGCAACCTTTCCGTTTCTTAAAGATACGATTGAAGTTGCTGAGGTTATTGAAGCCGCAGTTGTAGCAAATCTCAGAGATGCTCTGCGACGTATCGACTAACATACGGCTGGCATAGCCGAGGCGCATCTCGATGATGTATTCACTGAGGTTACGCCCCGTGCGAATCTTGAAGAAACGGCTGAATGCCGAGGGACTCATGCCGGCGATGTCGGCCAGCGTGGCGAGTCGTATCTCGTCCATGTAGTTCTTGCTGATATAGTTCTTCACCTTCAGGACACGACGCGAGTCGCTGGCCACCTCCACCTTGGCAAAACTACTGCTGGAGAGGGGACGGGCATTGTGACATTTGGAGAGTTCGTAAAGAACAGCAATGAACTGCGAGACGGTATAGAAGCCCTCCTTTATGGAACTCAGTGACATCAACTGCTGATAGACGCACATGATGGCATCCAACGGAAAAGCCAGACCGTTGCGGGCCTCCAACAGCATCTTGCGTATCGAGCGGAACGGATTACTGGCAAGGAATGAATTATCGCTGAGGTCGAAATAGAAATGGATGGTGATCTCGTGGATGTCATCGCTCGTACAGGTATTCTGTTCCCAGACATGCTCCAAGTCAGCACCCGTGATGAGTACCAGGTCGTAGTCGCCTATCACCTCATTGCTGTCGCCCACAATACGGCGCACACCAGCAGCGTGCTCCACAAAGTTGAGCTCGAACACCTCGTGGTTATGGATGGGATAGGTAAACTCCTTCTTCCGACGGTCGGCAAGAAAGAGGGTATCCTTACCCATTAGCGGTGATATCTCGTGTATGACCCTGGTCTCTTCCATCAACGATGAACTAAATCTTCAAATCCTTCAGAATCTCAGCCATACGCTGCATGTTCTTGATGCGCATCGGCACCAGAGGAAGACGCAGCACGTTCTCGATATAGCCCATCTCGTGGAGCATTGCCTTGACACCGGCAGGGTTGCCATCGACAAAGAGCAGCGAGAACAGATCGATGAAGCGGTGGTGAATCTTGCGGGCAGGATCGTACTCGCCACGCATCTGCAGGCGAATCATCTTCGAGAACTCCTTGGGGAGTGCATTTCCTATCACACTGATGACACCCACGGCACCACACGACACCATCGGGAAGGTCAGCGCGTCGTCACCGCTGATAACATCAAACGATGCCGGCTTGTTCTTGATAATCTCATCGACCTGCTCCAGATTACCGCTGGCCTCCTTGATGGCAACGATGTTGGAACAGTCGTGAGCCAGACGGACAGTAGTGGCTGCCGTCATGTTCACGCCCGTGCGCCCGGGTACATTATATAATACTACTGGAAGCGGAGTGGCTGCGGCAATGGTCTTGAAATGCTGATAGAGTCCCTCCTGGGATGGTTTGTTGTAATAGGGACAGACGCTGAGAATACCGTCTATACCATAGAAGTCACGCGTTTGCAATTCCTCGACAATGGCCGCGGTATTGTTGCCGCCACAACCCATCAGGATGGGAACACGTCCGTGAACGAGACTGACTATCGTCTCCTTGATTTGCTGTTTTTCATCTGCAGTCAGCGTGGGCGTCTCGCCCGTCGTAGCCAATATGCACAGAAAATCGGCACCGTTATCCAACTGATATTCCACCAGACGGATGAGCGACTTATAGTCAACTGATCCGTCCTCATTGAAGGGTGTTACCAGTGCTATGCCTAACCCTTTGAAGATATTTCGTACCATAAAAAATTAAGAATTCTTACTTTTGACTGCAAAAGTACGAAAATTAATTGTAAAATGACATCAATTTTCAAAAAAAAATGCCCAAATATACTTATTTGGGCTATTTTTGTTGATTTTTGTTTTAAAGTTTCCTCAGCACCACTGCCGAACGGGCAGGAATGTAGAGCTTCAGCCACTCCTTATGATCCTCGACGTACAGCGGGTCGTAGTTGGTCAGGTGCGTGATGCTGTCGTCGGCAAAGCCGTTGCCGCCAAACTCCTTGGCATCGGTGTTGAGCACCACCTCGTAGCTGCCCGTCGGAACCAGGAAGCCATAGTCGGTATAAGAGCGCGTCGGCGAGAAGTTGAACACAAAGACGAGGTCGCCACGCATGAAGCAC
>JAEEGL010179517.1_pt1 | contig 18073 bp, 13 predicted proteins | sample 9134231 | NCBI WGS metagenome assembly JAEEGL01 (sample SAMN16246548, study PRJNA631951) | gut metagenome | biome: gut microbiome; feature: rumen; material: fiber-attached | host: Bos | place: Iran: Karaj | collected 2018-10 | reverse complement strand
GATTATTTCGCTGGACGGAAACCGCTGGGATTACCCGGAAATGTACGACATGCCCTTCTTCGACTCCCTGGCTTCGGTGGGAGTCAAGGCCAGGATGGAGGCGTCCTACCCGGCTTCGACCTTCCCCAACCACTATACGATAGCCACGGGATGCGTGCCCGACCATAACGGCATAGTGAACAATTCCTTCCGCGATCCGGACAGCGGGGAGCATTATTCCATGGGAGATTCTTCCAAACGCTACGATCCCAAGTATTATCTGTGTGAACCCGTATGGATTACCGCCCAGAGGCAGGGGGTGAAGACCGCCAACGTCTATTGGGTAGGCTCGGACATCCCTCACGAAGGAGAATACCCGACTTATTGGAGGGGATGGGACGAGCAGCCGCACTGGAACTTCGAGGAGCGCTGCGACGAGATCGTACGCCTGATGTCATTGCCGGAGGCCGAACGTCCGCGTCTGCTGATGGGCTATTTCGACGAACCGGACCACGACGGGCATGTGTTCGGCCCCCATTCCGAGGAAGTCGCGCAGACGGTCCACTACCTGGACAGCCTGATGCATTCGCTGTATCTCCGCCTGAAGTCTGGCCCCTGCGGGGAGAAGCTTAATTTCATCCTGGTATCCGACCATGGCATGACTGAAGTCAGCGCGGACCGTTTTGTCAGCTGGGTGGAAGCCCTGGATCCGGAATGGATAGAGGACATCGTGGGCTCTACCCCCACAAGCATCTTTGCCAAAGAGGGCTGCGCCGATTCAATCGTAGCAGCGGTTTCGCGCATCCCCCACCTGAATGTGTGGAAACACGGCGAGGTGCCAGCGGAACTGAACTATGGCACTTCCGACCGCCTGGGCGACGTGATAGTGGCTCCCGACCTTGGCTGGCAGTTCTCGAACAAGCCCAAGCGGGGAGTCGGAGCCCATGGCTATTCCCCGAAAGAGGCCGACATGCAGACCGCCTTCCGTGCCGTCGGGCCGGATTTCAAGGTCGGATACGAAGCGGGCCCCTATGCCGAAGGAGAGGAATGCTCCTTCGTGAATATAGACATCTACCCCATGCTGTGCCATCTGCTCGGTGTGAAACCGGCTCCGGTGGACGGCAGGCTGGGCAGGATAAAGAAAATTCTGCGATGAAGCGGCTTCTCCTGCTTGCCACCGCCATACTGGCCTGCCAGTGCGGAAGAGCGCAGGAATATGTGTCCTGCCGGCCCGCGCCGGAGGACCGCTGTTTCCGCTCGGAAGCCGTGGAACGCGCCATCGAGGAAGTTTGCGCCAAGCTCGGCCCGGGCAAAACGGCCTGGATGTTTGCCAACTGCTTCCCGAACACCCTCGACACCACGGTAGAATATGACGAGTCCGCCGGCGATACCTTCGTGACAACCGGCGACATCCACGCCATGTGGCTGCGCGATTCCGGAGCCCAGGTCTGGCCCTATCTCCGCCTGGCCGGCGAGGATGCGCACTTGCGGAAGATGATTGCAGGCGTGCTGATGCGGCAGTTCAGGTGCCTGGCGCTGGACCCGTATGCGAACGCGTTCAACAAGGGTCCGACCGGGAGCGAATGGGAGAGCGACCATACCGAGATGACTCCATGGCTGCATGAGCGCAAGTGGGAGCTGGATTCCCCCTGCTATGTGCTGCGCCTGGCCTATGGCTACTGGAAGGCAACGGGAGATGAGTCCGTGTTCGGGAAGGAGTGGATGGAGGCCGTGAAGGCCGTTCTCCGGACCTTCCGCGAGCAGCAGCGTTACGACGGCCCCGGGCCCTACCGCTTCTCCCGCAATACCGAAAGGGCCACAGATACCAAGGGATGGGATGGCCGCGGCGCTCCGGTGAAGCCCTGCGGGCTGATAGCATCCTCTTTCCGCCCTTCGGACGATGCCACGGTGCTGGAGTTTCTGGTGCCATCCAACTTCTTTGCTGTCAGCGCATTACGCTGGGCGGCGGAGATTCTGGAGACTGTTTGCCGCGAGCGGATACTAGCCCGCGAATGCAGGGCTGTCGCGAATGAAGTCGAATCTGCGCTGCGGGAGCATGCCGTCGTGGAGCATCCCAAATACGGCCGCATCTATGCCTACGAGGTGGATGGATTCGGCTCTCATCTGCTTATGGACGATGCCAACGTGCCCAGCCTTCTGTCGCTGCCCTATCTGGGCTGCGTCCCTGCCGATGACCCGGTGTGGCAGAACACCCGCCGCTTTGTTCTGAGCGAGGATAATCCCTGCTTCTTCTCCGGCAAGGCCGGCTCGGGAGTCGGCGGCCCCCATGTGGGTCTCGGCTGGATCTGGCCGATGAGCATCATCATGCAGGCCCTGACCTCCACCGATGATGCTGAAATCGCCTCCTGCCTCCGGACTTTGATGGTCACCGACGCCGGCACCGGCTTCATGCACGAGGCCTTCTGGAAAGATGACGCCTCCCGCTACACCCGCAGCTGGTTCGCCTGGGCCAACACCCTCTTCGGCGAACTCGTGCTGGAACTCTGCTCGAAAGGAAAACTTGAACTATTGAAATCGATATGAAAAAACTGAAACCCGGACTGTTCGTCAAAGTGCTGGTCGCAATCGCAGCCGGAGCCATTCTGGGGCTGGTTGCGCCCGATGTTCTGGTGCGCGTTTTCAAAACATTCAACTCGCTGTTCGCTCAGCTGCTGAAGTTCATCGTGCCCCTGCTGGTGCTGGGGCTGGTGACCCCCGCCATAGCCAATGTCGGGCGCGGGGCTGGAAAGATGCTGCTGGCGGTACTGGCGATAGCCTACCTTTCCACCATCTGCTCGGGATTCTTCGCCCATGTGTGCGGGTCGAACCTGATGCCGCACTACCTTCAGGCCGGGGAACTCTCGGCGGATGCGATGTCCGCGAAGGAGTTCCTTCCCTATTTCGATCTCAAAATCCCCCCGCTCTGCGACATAATGACCGCTCTGGTGCTTTCGTTCATGCTCGGCGTGGGTATGATTTTCATAGGATCGGGCGCTCTCAAGAAGGGTTTCGACGAGTTTGGCGCCATCATCAAGCTCACTATCGAGAAGGCCATCATCCCGCTCCTGCCCTGGTACATCTTCACTATGATGTGCGAGATGAGCGCGAAAGGCGTGATTTCGGTGGTGCTGGGTTCCGGCGCCAAGATTATCCTCACTGGGGTCGTGCTGACGCTTATATGGCTGGTGATCCAGTACTGCATAGCCGGCGCGATAGCGGGGAAGAACCCCTTCAAGTGTCTCTGGAACATGCTGCCGGCCTACCTGACCGCATTCTCCATCTGCTCTTCTTCCGCCGCTATCCCGGTAACCGCTTCGTGCGCCCGCAAGAATGGCCTGAGCGATGAGATAGTGGATTTCACCATCCCTCTCTGCTCTACCGTGCACATGTGCGGATCCACAATCAAGCTGGCGGTATCCGCGATAGCCGTGGCCTACATTTTCGGAGTGCCGGTGCCGTTTGCGGTGTATGTGAATTTCGTGCTGATGCAGGGGATAGCCGCGGTCGCGGCCCCCGGAGTGATGGGCGGAGTGCTGATGGCCTCTGTGGGCCTGCTGGAATCCATAATGGGATTCACCCCGGACCAGACCGCCCTCGTTATGACCCTCTACCTGGCCCTGGACGGCTACGGCCCCGGATGCAATGTAACCGGTGACGGAGCCATCGCAATAGTAATAGATAAACTGTTTAAAAAGAAATAATCATGAGAAGATTCCTACTGCCTGCCCTCATGCTGCTGGCTTGCTGGTCGTGTCAAAACGCCGGCAAAACCGAAGGTATGATGAAGGCCCGCGTTATCCAGCCCCTTTTCGCTTTGGAAGAAGCAGGGCTCGACAAAAGTTTCGAATGGACCCTGCGCGAACTGGAGAAGTGCGATGCCAGCCTCGACATTGTGGCGCTTCCTGAATTCAGCGAAGTGCCGGGAAACACTTCCGCCCCGGGTTTTCTTGAAACTGCTCGCAAATATGGCCCCGTGCTTCTGGAAACCTGCGCCGAGACCGCCCGCCGTTGCAGCACACTGGTTTTCTGCGGAGCGGTGGATACCAGCTGGGACGTGCCGCGCAACGCCCTGTTCGTGTTCGGACGGGACGGATCCCTTCTTGGCAAGTATTATAAGGAACACCTTACTGCCGGGGAATGGCAGAAGAAGGGTTTGGACAAGAGTTATACGGAGCGCTGGAACGAACCGTATATCCTTGATATAGAGGGAGTACGCTATATGTTCCTGATCTGCTATGACTTCTATTTCTACGAAAACTTCTCCAACATCGCCCGCTGGAAGCCGGATGTGATCATCGGCGCGTCGCATCAGCGCAGCGACCCTCATCATGTGCTGGATATCATAGATCAGTTCTGCGCATATAATACCGGTGCCTATCTGGTTCGTGCGACGGTGTCGATGGGCACTCGCTCTGAGGTGGGAGGATGCTCCTGTGTGGTGGGTCCTGACGGAAAGATTCTTGGAAACCTCTATTCAAAGGTGGACCATCTGGACGTGCGCTTCGACCCGCATAAGAAATTCCTGAAGCCCGCAGGCTATGGGAATCCCCCCGCCATGCATTCGGAATACATAGAGATAGGCCGCAGGCCATGGAAATACCGCCCGGGAGGCAGCGCCATAGTGCCCCCGCTCGCCGAACAGCCTGAAGAACGCGCAAGGGTCCATAGCAACGACCTGGCCACCCTCGGCGCTGCGGTTGCCACCGGCGTTCAGGAAATCGCCTTCGACCTCGATGCATCCTCCGATTGGGAGTCCGTGCTGCGTCCCATCATGGCCAAGTTCGCCTGCCATGCCGTCATGAACATCCGCCTCAAGGGCGACTGGACCCCTGAAGATAAAGAAAAAATAAACGGCATCGTTTTCGCGTACGATGCCGTCGGGTATGTGTATTATACGGATATCTAGCGGATAACGATTTCCGAGCGGTCGGGGCCCACGGAGATGATGCGGATGGGGCATCCGGTCTCTTTCTCCAGGAAGGACACATAGTTCTTGAACGCTTCGGGGAAGTCCTCGTAGCGGCGAACCCTGGTGATGTCTTCGTGCCAGCCGGGGAACTCCGTATATACGGGAGTGACATCGTTCGGGCATTCGAAGGGGAAGTCCGTAACGGTTTGCCCTTCAATTTCATAAGCTGTGGCGACCTTGATCGTGTCGAAACCGTTCATCACGTCCGCCTTCATCATTATCAGCTCGGTGACGCCGTTCATCATAACGGCATACTTCAGGGCCACGAGGTCCAGCCATCCGCAGCGGCGCGGACGACCGGTGGTGGCGCCGTACTCGCGTCCGATCTGGCGCAGGCGCTCTCCGGTAGCGTCGAACAGTTCGGTCGGGAACGGGCCGCTGCCCACGCGGGTGCAGTAGGCCTTGAAAATGCCCATCACCTTGCCTATGCGGCTGGGGGCCACTCCGAGACCGGTGCAGACGCCGGCGGTCATGGTGTTGGACGAGGTCACGAAGGGATAGGTGCCGAAATCGATATCCAGCATTGAACCCTGCGCGCCTTCCGCCAGCACGGGGACGTCGTTGTCGAGATAGCGGTTGACCGCGAACTCGCTGTCGATGAATGTGAACCTCTTCATCTTCTCCACCGCCTGGAACCACTTCACTTCGTAGTCGGTGATATCGAAGGGGAATTTGTACTGGGAGAGGATGCCGAAGTGCTTGTATTTCAGGGCTTCGTAGCGCTGGATGAACTCGGGCGAGAGGGTGTCTCCCACGCGGAGACCGTTGCGCCCGGTCTTGTCCATATAGGTGGGGCCTATGCCCTTGAGGGTGGAACCTATCTTCCCTTTGCCCTTGGCCGTCTCGCTGGCGGCATCCAGCATCCTGTGGGTGGGAAGGATGAGGTGGGCCTTCTTGGAGATGAGCAGCTTGCCGGTGATGTCGATGCCTTTGGCTTCGATGGCCTCGATCTCATCCTGGAGTATTACAGGGTCCACCACCACGCCATTGCCTATGATGTTCACCGAGTCCGGACGGAAAATGCCAGAGGGAACGGTGTGGAGCACGAAGCCGTCTCCGTCGAAAACGAGGGAATGGCCTGCATTCGGCCCGCCCTGGAAACGGGCGATCACCTTGTAATCCGGGGTCAGCACATCGACCACCTTGCCTTTGCCCTCATCGCCCCATTGGAGGCCGAGGACCACATCTACCTTCTTCATAGTATGCCAGTTCTTTTAAATATGTAATCAACGTTCTTGAAATAATAGTCGAGCGTGAAGCAGCCCTCCAGCTCTTCGGGGCTGAGCTGCGCCATCACGCCGGCGTCTGCGAGCAGCAGGGTCTTGTAGTCCAGCCCCTCCGTCCACGCCTTCATTGCTATCGGCTGCACGGTATCGTAGGCCTGCTCGCGGGTGAGTCCCTTGCCTATCAACGCGTTCATCACCCTCTGGGCGAAGATCACCCCGTGGGTGCGGCCGATGTTGGCGAGCATGTTATCCGGGTAAACCACCAGGTTCTCGAGTATCCCGCGGAAGCGGCATAGCATATAGTCGAGAAGTTCGGTCGCGTCCGGCAGTATGATGCGTTCGGTGGAGGAATGGGAGATGTCCCTCTCGTGCCACAGGGCCACGTTCTCGCAGGATGCGGACATGTATCCGCGCATCACGCGGGCGCAGCCGCAGATGTTTTCGGAGCTGATGGGATTGCGTTTGTGAGGCATGGCGCTCGACCCTTTCTGCCCCTTGCCGAAGGCCTCTTCCGCCTCGCGTACCTCTGTCCGCTGGAGATTGCGCACCTCGAATGCCATCTGTTCCAGGGTGGAAGCGATGACCGCCAGGGTGGCGATGTAGAAGGCGTGCCGGTCGCGCTGGAGCACCTGGGTGGAGATGTCTGCGGAGGCTATGCCTAGATGCTCGCACACATAGTCCTGGATGAACGGGGGGATGTTGGCGAAGTTGCCCACCGCGCCGCTCATCTTTCCGGCCTCCACGCCCTTGCGGGCAAACTCGAAGCGCTCGACGTTCCGCTTCATCTCCTCGTGCCAGAGGGCCCATTTGAGGCCGAAGGATGTGATGTCCGCATGTATGCCGTGGGTGCGGCCTATGCAGGGGGTCGCCTTGAATTCCAGGGCGCGCTTCTTCAGCACCGCCAGGAAGTCCTGCAGGTCTTTCAGCAGGATGTCGTCCGCCTGCTTGAGCAGATAGCCGTTGGCCGTGTCCACCACGTCGGTGGAGGTGAGGCCGTAATGGACCCACTTGCGTTCCGGGCCCAGGGTTTCGCTGACCGCGCGGGTGAAGGCAACCACATCGTGCCGGGTAACCTCTTCAATCTCCTTTATGCGGTCCACGCTGAAGCCCGCCGCGGCACGTATCTTCTCTACGTCTTCCTCCGGGATGACACCCAGCTTGCTCCATGCTTCGCAGGAGAGGATTTCCACTTCGAGGTAGGCCTGGAACTTGTTCTGCTCAGTCCAGATGTCCCTCATGACTTTACGGGAGTAGCGTTCTATCATAGCTTCTTCAGGAATGCGTCGATGTTCTTTTCTATGCGTGCTGCGGGATCCGGGTCCTCGGCCTTGACGAAGGGGGCGCCGGTGATGTGTTCGTAGAGCTCGATGTAGCGGTCGGTAATGCCGGCGACCACCTCAGGAGTCATATCGGGCACTTTCTGCCCTGCCTGCCCCTGGAATCCGTTCGCCATCAGCCACTCCCGCACGAACTCCTTGGAGAGCTGCTTCTGGTGCTCACCCTTTGCAAGGCGCTGCTCGTAGCCGTCCGCATAAAAGTAGCGGGAAGAGTCGGGGGTGTGGATTTCATCCATCAGGATGATTCGCCCGCCGCGCTTGCCGAATTCATATTTGGTATCCACCAGGATGAGCCCCTTGCCGGCGGCCATCTCCGTCCCGCGTGCGAAAAGCGCGCGGGTGTAGGCCTCCAGCTGCTCGTAGTCCTCTTTGCCTACTATGCCTCTGGCGATGATTTCCTCTTTGGATATATCCTCATCGTGCCCCGCATCCGCTTTGGTAGTGGGGGTGATGATGGTTTCGGGGAAGCGCTGGTTCTCCACCATCCCGTCCGGCAGGGGCACTCCGCAGATACTGCGTTTCCCAGCCCTGTACTCGCGCCAGGCGTGGCCTGTGAGGTATCCGCGGATGACCATCTCCACCTTGAATGGCTCGCAGCGCCAGCCTATGGTGGCCATGGGATCCACCTCCGCGATCTTCCAGTTGGGGATGATGTCGGCGGTGGCATCGAGGAAACGGGATGCTATCTGGTTCAGCACCTGCCCCTTGAAGGGGATGCCTTCCGGCAGCACCACGTCGAACGCGGAGATGCGGTCGGTGGCCACCATTACCAGATAATCTTTGCCTATGGAGTAAACGTCGCGGACTTTGCCCGTGTACCTGGACACCTGTCCGGGGAGATGGAAATCGGTACGGATGAGAGCTTTCATTTCGGTAATACGCTATCCGTGCACGAATATACTCATTTTTCTTGATTAATGGATTAATTTTATAACTTTGTGAACCAAACATAATTATCATGAAAAGAATTCTTGCGCTTTTGACGGCCGCCCTTGCGCTTATGGCCATTCATTCCTGCGAAAAAACCGGACAGGACGAACCCGATGACGATACAATCGAAGTAAACGAGGCAAATCTTAAAGGCACATGGGAAGGCGGCCTGGAGCATGATTTCGCCCAGGGCTATCCCCAGAATTGGCGCATCCAGTTCGACGGGCAGAACTACACCACTTGGCATACCCACCAGACAGCAGGGTCAACCCTCGATGAGGTGCAGGGCCTTAAGACCGTGGGCAATAAGGAAAAGGGCACCTGGGCCTATGCTGACGGGGTTCTTACCCTCACTCCCAGAGAGCAGTTCGCGTCTTTTTTTCAGGTGATGAAACCCGACTATACCCTTGGCGGATACACTTATTATGAGTACAATGAGGAAACCATGGAAGCTGTCCAATGGTATGAGACATCGTCGTCTCTTATAGAGGATGGCATAGCGAGGGATATCGCCAATGGCACCGATTGGTATATATCCAAATGGAAGAACGTCGCCCTGACCAAGACCGATCTTACCGTCAAGATCAATATGGATACCTTCGTGCTGAAGAAGAAATAAGATGGGTCTCCGCGGGGTATTTTCGCTCCTTGTCGTATCTGTATTGTGGGTGTCGGCCTCCTGCAGCGGTCCGGCTACGGAGGAAGCATCCTGGCGCGGAATGCTGTGTGAAAGTGAGCGTCTAGCCTCCCGCAAAGAATGGGGCCCTGCCACCGAGTATGCCATTAAAGCATTGTCTTCCAAGGACTTGACGGAAGGGGCAAGGTCTCTTGTTCTCAGCCATCTTGCCTCTCTCGACATCATGACATGGCGTGACGCCCAGGGGTGGGAACATGCAGTCGAAGCGGAAAAACTTGCACGCGCGGAGGGAACAGACACCCTGATTGCAACCGCGCTTCTGCAGAAGGGACGCCTGCAGCTCTGCGGAGCCATAACGCAAGGGGAGGCACAGGACGCCGAAGCCCTCGAAACACTGCGTGAGGCCATGACCCATGCCTCCGGCAGCCCGGATCTTCAGGCCGATATCCTTCTTCAGATGAGTCAGGCCTACATAGGTCTGAACCGTTTCCGTAATCCCATAGACCGAGGCTTTTATGCCAGTGCCGGACATTGTATCGAACAGGCTGTGGCCACTTCCAGAGACTCTGCTTTCGCTTCCAGGGCGCTGCCATATTGGATGCGCTGGTACCGCCAGGACGGGAATTGGAGAGAGGGCATAGATTGCTGCAAAAACGTGCTCTCTGGCCTCAGGGAAGACGATTATCTGATGCAGAGCCAGTGCTGGAACAACCTGGTGATGCTTTATGCCCAGGCTGGCGACGTGCAGAACGCGGCGTCCGCCCATCAGCAGTATGTATATGCGATTGAGTACTATATCCAGCAGAAAGCGGATGAGCGCCTGCAGGAGATGGAAACCCGCTACGAGACATCTTTGAAGGAGGAACGTATATCCCGGATGCGCCTTTGGGTCGTGCTGCTCATTATCCTGGCTGTCGCCCTCGTCGTGATTGTCGCCTTATCCCAGGTCTATATTCGCAAGATCGTTGCATCGGACAGGGGAAAAGAACAGCTTCTGCGGCTGATCTCAAAGGACCTCGCGAGTCCTCGGGCGGCCGATTCTCCCGCTCCGGACTACGCTACGATCCGTGCCCGCTGCCAGGAACTCCTCGGAGAAGATGACGGCAGCATGGCCGATGAGATTGCCTCATACATCACCAACCTTGAGGAGGAACGCTCCCGCCGTGTGAAGGAACTTGGCCTCACTGCGCGAGAAATAGAGGTGATACGCCTGAGCGCCGAGGGCCTTTCTGTTGCCGGCATCGCGGAGCGCCTCCACGTGAGTATATACACTGTCAAGAACCACAAGCAGAATATATATCTCAAGATGGATGTGCGCAGCAATGCCGAGATGCTGCGCCATGCAAACGAGCTTGGGATGGTATAAAATAGTGCTTTTGTACTATAATACCAAAGCGCTTTTTGCCGATATTCGTCGCTGGAAACAACTATAACCGACGATATGACCAAGAAATTCTTTTCCGCCCTTGCGGCAATTGCTCTGCTCGCCGTTCCGGCCTGCGATGAGCTTAATGGAGTTTTGAATGAGGAAATCCCCTGCACGTCCATCGTTTTCGATGAGCCTACTTTCATGATGACTGTGGGAGAAACAAAAACCCTTCCTGTGACTGTAGAACCGGCGAATACCACAGATAAGTTGGAGTGGTCCTCCAGTGACGAAGAGATAGTCTCCATAACAGACGGTGTGGCGACTGCAAAACAGGAGGGTATCGCTTCAATCACTGTCAAGGCAGGTAATCAGCTGGGCGGTTGCCGTATTGTGGTCCGTAAAGCCGAAGGTGGTGAAGGCGGCGAAGGCGGAGGAGACGGCAAGATAGAGGTGACGGAAATCCAGCTCAATAAAACGGAGATTACCGTCGTAACCGGGCTGAGCGAGCAGCTTGAGGTTGTAAAGCTCCTTCCCGAAAACGCAACCGAAAAAACCGTTGTCTGGGAGAGCGATAATCCCAATATCGCCCTTGTAACACCTCAGGACGCGACTGTGAACGGCGTTTTCTACAAGGGTGGAAGGGTGACCGGAAGGGATCCGGGCACGACCACCATCCGGGCGCTTGCCGGTGTGGCCAAGGCTGAATGCAAGGTAACCGTTACTTCCGGCGGATCCGTAAGCATAGAAAGCATCTCCATCGATCCTTCACCGATAAGTCTCGCGGTAGATGAAGAGAAGATACTGACTGCTGTCATCACTCCTTCCAATGCCAAGGCGGAAGTCGTGTGGCAGATCGACAATCAGAAGATTGCCGCCGTGGGGTCCATAAACGAGAAACAGGCCAAGGTTCAGGGCCTTTCGGCAGGCAAGACCACTGTCAAGGCCATCGCGGGCGGGAAGACCGCTACCTGTGAGGTAACCGTTACAGGCGGATCCGGGAACGTGGCTGTACAGTCGATAACGCTTGACAAGACCACCCTTAAGCTCGAAGTCGGCCAGTCCGCGCAGCTCACTGCTACGGTCCTTCCTGAAAACGCCCACGACAAGAGTATTATATGGACCACTACGGATCCTTATAATGCATATGTCAATGGCGGCAAGGTTACAGGCTATGGCGTTTGCGAGGCCACGATCACGGCTACAAGCGTAAGCAACCCCCAGGTGACGGCGACCTGCAAGGTGTCCATAGTGGCCGCAGGAAGCGGCGGTGGCGGTGAAACAGGAATTGAAGCTGTGGATCTGGGCCTGCCGAGCGGATTGAAGTGGGGATCGATGAATGTGGGAGCTTCTGAAGCCGAGGATTACGGTAATTATTACGCATGGGCAGAAACCTCGCCTAAATCAAGCTATACCTCGTCCAACTACAAGTATCCGGCAACCAACTATGGCGACGGAATCACAATTTACAAAAAGTACGATACCACCCCTGGCGGCGATAAAAAGACTGTCCTGGAGGCGGAAGATGACGCCGCAACCGCAAATCTTGGTAATGGTTGGCGCACGCCTACATTCACAGAGTTTAAGGAGTTACGTGAGAAATGCACGTGGAATTGGGTAACCCTCAACGGAGTCAAGGGCATGCAAGTAACAGGGCCGAACGGCAAGAGCATATTCCTCCCTGCAGGAGGGTGGTACGACAAGAACGGTCTGAATAATAAGGGTTCTTACGGAAGCTACTGGACTGCTACCGGAGACGGAGGAACGGCAAACGCCGTGGACATCGTTAACAACGACAAGGACAAGGCCCTCGTTCCTCGTAGCGAAGGCAGGTCTGTGCGTCCCGTGAAGAACTAAATAGGGATGATCACGAATACCAGCGCGTCCCACAGGGCGTGGCTGACCACTAAGGCCGGAAGCAATTCCGGCTTTAGTCTGTATATGAGGCCCCAGACGGCGCCGGCAACCATCGCCGCCATCACCAGCATGAAGTTGAAGGACCAGATATGGACCAATGAATAGACAGCAACCGTAATGATGAGGGCGAGGTCAGTCGCCCGTTTTGAAGGGAGCGCGGCTGCGAGAGTCCGCTGCACGTATCCCCGCCAGAACAACTCTTCGGCCGGGCCTATCAGAAAGATAAGCAGCAGGGCGATCCCCCATTGGGGCAAGCCGGTCTTCATGGCATATACCGAATCTACCTCCGCCCTAGCAAAGTCGAAGATCAGGGCCGACACTTTATCGCCTGTCCAGAAAACGCCCCATAGCGCCAGGGCGATGACTACTCCCAATACTAACTGAAGAAATGGCTTCTCCACCCGGAATAGCGCCTTGCGGTCCGGGGTGAAAGCAAGGCATAGGCTGCTGAGCACCATTGCTGCAAGCGACATCACCAGCCAGAAATTCGGCCGGCCCTGAGTCCAGGGGCTGAACATGTAGAACCAGAAGGCGGCCGCCACCAGCACTGCGGCGCCCATCCTGCGGAGTTGGCCCGTCATAGCCAGGCAGAGATGAAGAGGCCTGCGGCAAGCAGCAGGGAGAACTGCAGCTGGAGCTGCGATGAATGGAAGTCCAGGCCTTTCATGGCTTCCCGGCCTGCGCTGGGATAAGTGGCGGCCTGTTTGAAATTCGTGAACGCCTTATATGCGGCAAGCAGACAAAGAAGCGAGGGCGCCGGAAGCCATCCTGCGATTACCGATGCAATCACGCACAGGAAGGGCAGCACCATGTAGCAGCGGTAGAGCACGGTAGAAGCCTTCTCTCCCAGGAGCATGGCAAAAGTCTTGATTCCGGCCGCGCCGTCAGTCGGAATGTCCAGGGTGTTGTTAGCGTGGAGCACCGACACTGTAATGATGCCTATGGGCACGGACAGCACCAGTGCGTCAAAGCGCCATTCGCCGGTGATCGCATAGGCCAGGCCGATTACTGTCAGCACTCCGAAAATGACGAAGATATCGGCGTCGCCGAGCGCGTGATACTTCAGGAAAGAATACAGTGCGGTCAGCGCCACGGCGATGACTCCGACGATCAGCACCCCTGTGCCGCAGAGGGCTGTCAGGCTGATGCCCACCGCAATGCCAAGGACGAAAAGGATAGCGCTGAATACAAGATACTCCCGGGGCTGGAACATGCCGAATACGAGGTTCGGCACCGCATAGGCTTCCTTGTTATCTACACCGCTGCGATAGTCGAACCAGTCGCTGAGCACGTTTCCAGCGGCGTGAAGCAGCACCACTCCTATGAGGGCAAGGCAGAGAACTGCCCAAGGACGGCCTCCGGAGGGCACCAGGCCCTTTGCGAACAGATATGCGAATGTGACGATAAGCGGCATTGTGGATACGGTGAACGACCAGTAGCGTGTGACCGCGAACCATTCTTTTGAACTATGTTTTCCCATGCCGCAAATTTACTGCTTTTTCTTCATTTATTACACCGTCACTATTCCTCTTGCAGCTGCTATTGCAACGCATTCAACGATGCTGTCCAGGCCGAATTTGCTTTTTATTCGTTCTTTATAACTGTCCACGGTATTGACGGATATCTCCAGGGCCGATGCAATCTGGGAATTGCTGTATCCGGAAGAAGTCAGTTGCAGCACTTCAAGTTCCCTCGGCGTCAGTCCCTGGGGCTTGCGCGCGGCAAGATTGTCCCTGTCGCCGAACAATCGGAGTATCTTTTCCGACTCTATGGTCTCTCCGAAGAAAAGGCATTTGCCCTCAGCCACGTTGCCTATGGACTCGACTATGGATTCAGGGGATGAGTCCTTGGCCAGATAGGCGCAGGCGCCGGACGCAATGGCCCGTAGGATGTAGGCCGGATTCTTGTAATGCGACAGCACCAGAGTCTTAAGCATGGGGAAGGCTTCGCGGAGGATGCCGAGAAGGGTCAGGCCGTCGGTTTCGGCCTCCAGCGTTATGTCCACTACCGCGATATCTGTCTCGGGGTGGGCGTTGAGGAATGCTACAGCAGCTCCGGGCGATGCCACCGATTCTACTCTGCCAATGGAGGGATTGCCCGACAGGGCCAGTTTCAGCCCCATCACAAACACGGCGGAATCTTCTATCAATAGGATGTTTATCATAGGTCGATCGTTATTTCAAGGCCTCCTTCGGGCCGGTTGTGCATTTGCATCGTGGCTCCCAGTTTGTCCAGCAGTTCGCGTGTGATTACAAGGCCGAGTCCATGGCCCCAATGCGCGTTTCCTTCTTCAAGGCCGGGGCCCTCATCGGCGATGGTGATCCTCCTCCCACGTGCCTTCAACAGCACCTTCCCTCCATCCGGGCTGGCCTTGACAGCGTTGTCCAGCAGGTTGCGGAGAACGGTTAGGAGCATATTGCGGTCGGTGCGCGCGCTGAGGCCCGAGGGAATGTCCACCGTGACAATGTCCCCATTCCGGATGCTGCCGATGGCTTCGCCCGCCAGGGCTGTCAGGTCTTCATCCCTTATCACCGGCTCCAGCATCCCCTTCTGGTTCAGCGACCACAGGAGCAGGTTCTCCAGCAGGGAAGATGCATTGTCGGCCGATAGCGACAGGGCCCTCAGGGCGTTTTTGAGCTGCTGGGGAGAAAGCTCGTCAATCTGTTCAAGCAACTGGCGCGCGAGAAGGCGGTTGCCGGATACGGGGGTTCTGAGGTCGTGGGAGATGATGGAGAAGAGCTGATTGCGCTTGTCCAGTTCTTTTTCCAGAAGCCGGCGCTCGCGGAGCTTGATTACCATAAAGACTATGGCGGCAATCATCAGGATATACCCCAGCAGGAAGGGCCAGCGAAGCCATAGCGGGAAGGGTATCCGGATGGAGCGTCCTGTCGTCTCGCCGCGGTCCCAGCGTCCGAAGATATCCGAGCTCTGCTCCTGAAGGAAAAATCGCCCCGGGCGGGCGTTGTCCTGGAACCCGTTGAATCTGCCATCCTGCCATTCTCCCCCGTTCAGTCGGTACCGGTGCCGGACCAGCCGTTCAAGCGGAAGGTTTCCGCGAGCCGATATGGAAAGGAGGCTGTCCGGGTGGAAACAGGCTGCGCCTGCGGCCCCTCCGAAGGCCAGTGACCCGTCTCTCAGGATGCATGAAACGTGCTCGCCGTAAATGTCCGAGGGAAACCCGAGTTCTTTCGGAACGCGGCCAGTGCTGCCGTCCGTGTCGATGAAATACAGCCCGTCTTCCGTCCCGGCCCAGAGACGGCCCTTGCCGTCGGCCTCCACCGACTGCGCCAGCATTCCATCCAGAAAATGCTCTCCGGAAGGGCTCCAAAGCCCGCTGCGGGTAGATGCCCAGATGGTGCCGTCCGGCGTCAGACAGAGGTCCGTAACGTAATCGTCCGGGATGGTGGAGTTCCCACGGAAGTATTTGGTAACCAGTCCTGTATCTTTATCTATGATGTTCAGCCCGGCCTGGGTGGTGGCATAGACCAGATTGCCCTGGAGGTCTTCGATAAGGCGGCTTCCCAGCCGGGAACTCAAGTAGATGTTGGAATCCACCTGCGGTGAGGGATAGCGGAAGGGGCTCAGCCAGCGTGGTGGAAGGCTGCGGCGGGCCTTTCGGTCCCATTCGTTGAGGCCCACGCCCTCCCAGGTGACTACCCAGAACCTGCCCCGGCTGTCTTCCAGAAAGTCCGAAATCCAGTTGGCTCCGTCCAGGTGCCTTGCTTCTGTCTGCTCTTCGGGAAGAGGCCCGGAGAGCCGGTCTTTCCACACCATCTTCCCGTCCTTCCAGACCTCCCATCCGGTGTTGTTCCAAAGGCCCACGTAAACAGTGCCGGCGCGGTCTTCATAAAGGCTGGATATGCGTTTTTCGGCCGTTCCGATCCAGAGCTTTCCGCTGTGATCCTCCATAAGGGCGGATACCTGGGCGGTGGAGACCAGCCTCACCTGCTGTAAAGCAGAAGAAAGCACGGAGAGGCCGTTGTCGCCACCCACCCAGATATTGCCCTGGTGGTCCTCAAATATGCAGAAAAGCTCTCCGGAAGACAGGCTGGAGGGATCGTCCGCTTCATGGCGGAAAACCTCTGTCTGTTCCGGATGCCCGGTGTCCACGACGCCCAGGCCGTAGGAGCCTGCCGCCCAGAGCCTTCCTTTATTGTCTGTAAGCAGCCTGGCGTGCGCTATGGGAAGGCGGCCGTGGGGGATTGCCTTATTATCCTCATAAGAATAGAGGATTGAGGTATGGTCAACAAAGTAATAGAGTTTTCCCCCGGCTTCTGCGTATGCCCCCGGGCATAATCCGTCATTCCCGAGAGGATGCGTTATCTGCGGATGGTCCCTGTCCTCGATGAACTGGTAGCGGACAAGCCGGCCGGCCAGCCAGAGTTTGCCATTGGAGGCCTCGTATATCTGATAATAGGGATAGTCGCCTTCCGAATCCCGTTTGTCGTAGAAGCAGCGGGCTTCTTCCCGGATACCGTCCTTGTAGGATAGTTTCAGCAGCAGCGTATCGCCCACGGTGGCCCATACGAAGCCGTCGGAATCGGTCAGCAGCGCCCGGATATTGCCTTCGACCCTGTCGTCGTTCACCCTCAAACCATCGGTAGTCCCGACCCACAGGCGGTTATCCCGGTCCATCGTCAGGGCGTTCACCCTTCCGTACTCCTTCCAACTCCTGAAGCGGGCGCCGTCGAAACTCGCAAGTCCGTTCCTGGTGCCTATCCAAAGAGTGCCACCCTCATCCTGGGCAATGGCATACACCGTGTTGGAAGGCAGTCCGTCGGCCGCAGAGTAATTGACAAAGCGCGGCCCGGCGAGCAATAGGGAAAGTATGAAGGCGAGGCATTTCATTGCTTTGCAAAGATATCATTTCCTCTCGAAAAATCCTTGTTGATCAGCCCCTTGTGGTGGAATCCGCCACAAGGAATTCGTCCAGGTCGGCTACCTTTGCGAAAAACACGCATACGTATGAGAACAAGACTTTTAACCATTCTGGCCATCGCAATGGCCCTTCTTTCTTCCTGCGACAAGTTCGGGGGTTCTGACGGCAAGAATGTCAATGTAACCTTCCGCAAGGCCAATATTGCCGGCGCGCAGATGCTTGCCCTCGCCCAGGGCGGCGCGTCCACCAAAGCTGAGGGCGATGTCACAGTGGGCCCCAGGGCCCTCTACACCGTGTCCGAGGATGGAACGATGGTACAGGTCTCATATGATATAGATGTAGAAGGCGTCAACGGAGAGGTTGCCGAGACCATAAAGGCCGAACTTATAATCTGCCCCAATTTCATCTTCCCGGTGGGAGAAGGCTGGATATGGCTTGCAAACTGCCACATGGACGTTAAAGAAGGATGGTCAAACGGCACGATCCCGCAAGGTTCCGCACGGTCGGCCCTTAGCAAGATAATCAACGGGTTCAGCGAAGAGTATCACGATCGCCACGGCGCACACTACCTGATCCGAAAGAGCGACGGCGCCCTGTTCGAATGGACTCTGGAGGCCGGTGCACCGGACGGAATGGACGACGGCTTCAAGCAGCCCACTTTCCTGAATGGCTGGTTCCACCAGCTGGGCAAAGACCTGTTTGTGAGGGCCGGCGGATGGAATTATGATGGAATCTATCCTGGAGGGCTTCCGTCACTTATCCGTCTGCAGGACAATGGAAACACGCTGGATGCCGTCAACGTGCTGGGAAACAATATCTCCTGCTGGAAACTC
>JAEEGL016147159.1_pt1 | contig 18074 bp, 9 predicted proteins | sample 9134231 | NCBI WGS metagenome assembly JAEEGL01 (sample SAMN16246548, study PRJNA631951) | gut metagenome | biome: gut microbiome; feature: rumen; material: fiber-attached | host: Bos | place: Iran: Karaj | collected 2018-10 | reverse complement strand
CGGTGAGACGCCGAAGCAGGCTTTGGCGCGGGAGATCAGGGAGGAATTGGCGGTTGATATTTCTGTCGGAGAGTTGATCAAAACAGTGGAATACGATTATCCGGGTTTTCATTTATCTATGGATTGTTTTTGGGCTGAGATTATATCCGGTCAACCTGAACTGAAAGAAGCAGAGGCGGCGCGCTGGTTGAAAAAGGAAGAACTCACGGATGTGAAGTGGCTTCCGGCAGATCTGGAGCTTGTCGGATCACTGGTTTAATAATCGACTCTCGTTAGGACGTCTCGGTAGGAAGAGACTCGGCGAGGCCGCCGGGACCCGATAAAAAAGGCGAAATCGTCGATTTTATCGGGTGGAAAGACTAAACCGGAGCCGCAGGGAGGTACTGCCTTCGGTGGGTTGCAGGGAAAGGAGCCTGTACGCGAAAAATTTTGTTGACAAATGCATCTCCATGATGTAATCTTTGATAGCGAACGATGATAACTTACGCGAAAGCATCCGAATAATGCCGAGAGATAAGACACTAAGCCATATAAAGGTAAACAAAGCGATAAAAGAAGAATTCCTGGAGAAGGGCTTTAAGGCCGCGTCGATCCGGAGCATCGGAGCCCGGGCAGGGATGACTTCCGCAGGCCTGTACAGACACTACGCGGACAAGGAAGCAATGTTTGACGCCATGGTAGAGCCGCTTGTCGAAGAGATAAAGGCCTGGACCTTAAGGCATACGGAAGGAAAGCAGAGACTTGTCGAGGCTCAGGCAAAGAAAAGCGATATATTCGGCGAATCATTTGTTGATATGGTCAGGGAAGTGATCCTTCCCAGAAGGGACGAATTCAGATTGCTCATGACCTGTTCCGCCGGGACCAAGTATGAGAATTTCATTCACGAATATGCGCTGGAAAACCAGAAACAATTGCTGGAAGCCATAAGATATTTCAGGGAAAAGGGGTATCCGGCGTCCGATATCGATGAGGAGGAGCTGCATATGCTGCTGTCAGCGTATCTAACGGCATGCTTTGAACCGATCGTACACGATTGTGACGAAGCTATGATAGACAGATATCTGAGTACCATACAGGATTTTTTCATGCCGGGTTGGCTGAAGATCATGGGATTCAAATGAGAGCCGAAAGGCTCTTTTTTAAAGTCGTTAGTTATCGGATGCAAGTTAGCGATAACTAACCAACAAATACCCTGACCAAATGGAAATTTATCCGCTGCGGCGGTTCATATAGATCAAAATAAAACAGGAGGAGAAAAACTTGGGAAAAACAGGAAAATTTGATCACATGAAACTGATCGGTCAGTATGCCGGAGGGCATAAAAAGCTGATCGCGCTGGGCAGGGCCATAGCGGCCGTCAGCGCTTTACTGGTGCTGGTCCCCTATTACGATCTGTGGAAGATCATCAGCATAGCGGTAAACGGGGAGGACCTGTCAGGGATAAGCCGCTACGCATGGCAGGCAGTGATCCTCACGGTCACATCTCTGCTTATCTATATCGTAGCTCTGCTGTGTACGCATATTGCAGCCTTCCGGGTCCAGGCAAATATGAGGAGTTCCCTGATGCGGAGGATCCTGACCCTGCCTTTGGGGGTGTTTGATGAAGACGGCACCGGCAAGATACGGCGTATCGTGAACGATTCCACGGCAGCAACGGAAACCTTTATCGCTCACCAGCTTCCGGATAAAACAGTTGCGGCGGTGACGCCCATAGGCCTTATGGTCCTGGTCTTTGCCTTTAACTGGAAGATGGGTCTTATCTGCATGATCCCGGCATTGATCGGCTTTCTCTGCATGACGTCCATGATGGGGAAGGGCATGCAGGAAAAGATGAAGGAGTATCAGAATGCCCTTGATATCATGAGCAGTGAAGCGACAGAGTATGTACGTGGAATACCCGTCGTGAAAACCTTCGGACAGACCATACATTCTTTCAGGAGATTCAAGGCGTCAATTGACGGCTACGGCAAATGGACCACGGAATACACGCTGGTCCTGAGATTCCCGATGACCGCTTTTATGACCTGTATCAATGCGATCTTTGCCTTCATTGTGGTGGCGGCTTTTATTTTTGCGAAGGACGGAGTGAGCGCAGGGCTGATCTTAAATGTCATGTATTACATCATCGTAACACCACTCATCACCGTGGCTCTTACCAAGGTGGCGTATTCGGGAGAGGCGGAGATGACTCTGATCGATGCTCTTAAACGCGTGGAGAGAGTCATGGAATTAGAGCCTCTCCCTGATAACGGGGCCGGAAGGATCCCGGCAGATCACAGCGTTGAATTGAAAAACGTCACTTACAGGTATAAAGGCGCCGCAAGAGACGCCGTCAAAAACGTATCCTTGAGGATCGAACCGGGGGAACATGTTGCCCTTGTCGGACCATCCGGATCAGGCAAAACAACACTGGCTGAACTCATGGTCAGATTCTTTGACGTGACGGAGGGCGAGATACTGGTCGGCGGAGTAAACGTCAAAGACATCGAGCCTTCAGAACTGATGAAGCAGGTTTCCTTTGTGTTTCAGGACAGCAGGCTGATCAAAAAATCCATCCTTGAGAATGTCAGGATGGCGAAACCGGATGCGGACGAAAATGAAGTGATGGATGCTCTTAAGAAAGCCCAGTGCATGGATATCATCGAAAAGCTTCCGAAGGGAGTGCATACCGTGATCGGTGAGAAAGGCACATACCTTTCAGGCGGCGAGCAGCAAAGGATCACGATCGCAAGAGCGGTCATCAGGAACGCACCCATATTGATCCTTGATGAGGCGACGGCCTTTGCCGATCCTGACAACGAGGCTAAGGTGCAGGCGGCCTTTGAAGAACTGGCAAAAGGGAAGACGCTCATCATGATCGCTCACAGACTCAGCACCGTCATGAACGCGGACCGGATATTTGTGATGGAAGACGGACGGTGCACGGAGAGCGGAGATCATGAAACTCTGATGCATAATAACGGTCTGTACAGAAAAATGTTTGATGAGTACACAAGGTCCATCGAATGGAAGGTAGGTGCATAAAATGATAGAGAGATTACAGCATAAATACGCCCTTTCAAGACAGGGCGCAACAGACATGATCAAGGCCTGTACGTGTGTGACGATAACCAATATCACCCTGATGATGCCCGCGGGGATATTGTTTTGCCTTATAAAAGATCTTCTGGAAGGAACTTTTACGAGAGAAAGGATCCCCTTTTATGCAGCGGGATCCGTCGCAGTGATCGCGCTGATCGCTCTTACCAATTTCATTCAGTACAACGCCACTTTTCTGACTACTTACAGAGAGAGCGGCGTCAGAAGGACCACCCTGGCGGAGAAATTGAGAAAGCTCCCTCTCTCATATTTCGGAAAGAAAAATATAGCGGACCTTACCACAAATATCATGGGCGACTGCGCCCAGATCGAGACGGCGTCCAGCCACTGGATACCGGAAATGATCGGAGCGGTCATTTCCGTGTCTTTGGTAGGCGTCAGTCTTTTCTTCGCGTTTGACTGGCGTATGGTGCTGGCAAGTTTCTGGGTGATCCCGGTTGCGTTTCTGATAATAATCACCTGCGCCGGGGCTGAGAGAAGAGCCGTTCGCAAGAATTCGGCAGTGAAGCTCGCGATGACCGACGGCATACAGGAATGCCTGGAATCAATAAGGGATCTGCGCGCCAACAACGCCGAAAACAGATATATGGATGAACTGGAAGAAAAGATCAGGAACGTGGAAAAAGAGGCTCTCCTGACAGAACTTAAAATGGCGGTATATGTAAATTCCTCGGCCATCATCCTTAAAATCGGCATCGGAACGACCGCGGTTGTGGGCGGAGCCCTGTTTGCAAAAGGCGAGATCAGCATACTGACATTTTTCATGTTCCTCATGCTCGTATCCAGGCTCTACGATCCCATGCAGATCACGCTGCAGAATTTTGCGGCGATCATTTCCTGCGGCATCCAGTGCGAGAGACTTGATGAAGTGCTTTCCACAAAGCCCCAGACCGGAGACGAGAAGATAAATAATAATGGATTTGATATCGTGTTTGATCATGTGGGGTTTCAGTATTCGGATGATACGGATGTGCTTACCGATGTGAGCTTTACGGCAAAGCAGGGGGGGGTAACGGCTCTCATCGGACCCTCCGGCGGCGGTAAGACCACGATATCAAGGCTGGCAGCCAGGTTCTGGGACGTGAATTCGGGTAGGATCACTCTTGGAGGAGTGGATATCTCAGGGATCGATCCCGAGACTCTGCTTAAAAACTATTCCATCGTATTCTAGGATGTCACCCTTTTCAATAACTCAGTTAAGGAGAATATCCGTATCGGAAGGAGCGGCGCTACCGACGAGGAGGTCATGGAGGCTGCAAGGCTTGCCAACTGCGGGGAGTTCATCGATCAGCTTCCGGATAAGTATGACACATTTATAGGAGAGAACGGAAGTGAGCTTTCGGGAGGAGAGAGGCAGAGAATATCCATCGCCAGGGCGTTTCTTAAGGACGCTCCCATAATACTGCTGGATGAGGCGACAGCGTCCCTTGATGCCGAAAATGAGACAGCGATACAGCAAGCCCTGTCAAGACTGATAAAAAATAAGACCGTTATGATCATTGCTCACAGGATGAGGACCATCGCAAATGCCGATCACATAGTGGTGCTGAAGGACGGCGTGGTCGCCGAGCAGGGCAGCCCTGAATTCCTTGCCGGGTTCGACAGTATATACAGCCGGATGACGAAACAACAGCTTATTTCACAGGACTGGAAGATGTAGCCGTATTAGGAGCGGCTGCTGCCTGCTAAAATTCGGAAACGCTGCTCTGCATGACCTCAGAAGCGTCCCATTTTTTTCTGACCTGGTCATAGCGCGTTCCGTCATAGGCATATACGGCAGGCTGGAAGCGGATAAAATTGGGGATCAATGTCATTGTGTACGCGCCTTCTCCGAACAGTATGATCCTGTCGCCGATACACAGCTCCTTTTCATCCCTGACAGTAAAGATCCTGTCGCCTTCCATGCAGGTACAGCCGCACAATTCCTGAACAGGTTCCTTTTTTCTGTCGGTTATATCGATGAGCTCGTACCCGTAGCTTTCTTTTCTGTAGAAGGGATCGATATCCATGCGGGAACCGTCACATGTCAGGATCCGCGCGTCGCCGACATTTTTCCTGTCGATCACGCTCATCAGATAATCGACGGGATCTGCCAGCAGGGCGTTCCCCGGCTCGAAAATGACAGTGATGTTCCCGCAGTCCATGTTGTTTTTTATTGCGTTTGCATAATCGTCATATCCGGGTTTTCCGGGCTTATTTTCGCTGAATCCTCCGCCTATATCCACATAGGACAGATCCAGTTTGTTGTCCTTTATGACTTTATCCGCGTATCTGCAGATGGCTTCATATACTTCAATGCTCCTTGTGGTCGATGTGCGGTGTAAGTGGATGCCTTTGATCCGGAATCCTTTCCTGTTTATGACGGAAAGCGCATCCTGAAGTTCTCCGTTTTCCGCATCAAAGCCGAATCTGCTGTTTTTTCCCGTGTAAGCGCCGCTTGGGCAGAGTTTCCACAGGTCGATATTCAGTCTTATCCCCAGGCTGCAGTCCTGCGTTTTGTCCAGATCGTCAAGCCAGTCCAGCTCTCTTTTTGTCTCAATATTTACGTATGCCCCGCCCTTTACGGCTTCAACAAAGGTTTCCCGGGTCTTCATGGGACCGTTATAGATGATCCTGTTGATGGGGAAGCCCATCTTCCTTGCAAGACCATACTCGTCGCCTGACACTACCTCCGCATAAAGGTCCTGCGTGCGGGCGAGGTTCAAAAGATAAGGAAGGGAATTCGTCTTGACGGAATATGCGAGAATGTGGGACCGAAAACAGGAATTCAACGATCCGCGGAATGCCTTCACCTGATCGCAAAACTTTTGGGCGTTAATGATAAAACAGGGCGTCTTCAGCTCATTCAAAGAATGACGGCTCTCCTCTTTATCGATCATGGTTTTATTATCATACATAGGAACGTCCTCCGTTTTCCTCTGTCATTTAAGGCGCATCATCTAAGGCCGGTAACGGGATCGATTTTATCATCTTCCCATGTCGTCTTCAACGCGGGCAGCCTTCGTCTTATTGACTTTGTGTTTCGCACTGCTCATAATATGTGTACGAAAAAAGCGCGATCGGACAGAGAAGCAGTAAAATGAGGGTTGATTCACTATGACAGAAGAGATCAGGATGAACCGGGCGTTCGGCAGGGCGCTGGAAGCCAAAAATGAGTATATGCGTAAGGCGCTCAGGGAAGACAATCTGTTCCATTACGAGTCCCTTACCCGCGACTTCCGAATTGATGATGCGCAGTACGAAAGCGAGCTTCTCCCTTTCTGGAGACAATACGGGAGAGAGCCGGAGAAGTACTGGTTTGAGATGGCGGGCTCCCGCGATCATTCGGTCAATCCCTTATTTGTGTCCAGCGACTTTTATTTCTGTGACCTGATCCCCTACCTCAACAATATGCAGTTCCGGGCCGGAACCCAGGATAAGTGCTATTATGATCTGCTGTTTCCCGAGATCCACAGGCCGCGCAGCATCTGCCGCTGCATGTCCGGTCTGTACTATGACGGCGGCATGAGCAGGATAAGCCGTGACAGGGCGATCGATCTCGTTCTGCAAGAGCCGGACAAGCTTGTGATCAAGCCGTCGGTCTACACCTGCGGAGGCGAAGATGTGAAGGCCTTTGCACCCGCTTCGCTGACGCGGGAGCAGGTGGGAGCGGTCCTTGACGAAGCGGGAGCGAACTTTATCGTTCAGGAGAAGGTGACGGAGCATCCGGTATACAGAAAGATCGCGGAAGGCGGACCCACGACCGTGAGGGCGTTGTCCATGCTGACGGAGGAGGGGGTCTATATCCCGTTCATGCTTCTCAGGGTCAGTCCCGCGGGCGATCAGATCGTGCATTACGGCAGGCGGGGCTACTATGTGGCTATCGATGATGACAACAGGCCCGCCAAAAGAGTCCTTCGTGACTATCTGAAGGAGGACTCAAAATTCATTCTTCCCCCGCAATGGGAGGATATACCGGCTCTCCTCAGTGAAGTTGAAGGGCCGCTTCCCGGCATGGACGACATCCGCAAACAGGTGGAGCGGATGCATCCGAGGCTTCCTCATTTCCGATGGATCGGCTGGGATTTTATGGTGGACGAAGCAGGGAAAGCCGTGTTTATCGAATGCAACTTCGCGCCCGGATATTATGAATCCCAGACTACGTGCTGCACTCCTATTTTCGGGGATTTGACGGAAAGGGTGATCGATGATTTTTTCAGGGGGCGCAGTCTGGAAAAGAACCACAAGCAGGGCATTCTGGTACAGTGACGGCGTCTGAAGGGAAAGGCGGACCGGGCATGGCCCGTTCCCGCATGAACATGTGGAAGGTTGAAGGATAAAAATGATCTACAGTCCGGAAGAGATAACTGACAGAGAAGGTGTATCCTGTGTCTTCAGAAGTCTGAAACAGGAAGATGCGGAAGAACTGATAAAATTTGTCGAACAGGGCGCTCAGGAATCTCCGTTTTTCCCGTGGGCACCCGGTGAGACAAGGTTGACCGCCGACAACGCTGAGGAATACATTCTTGATTTTGAGAGTGACCCTCGCATACTTCTGCTCGGCGCTTTCCGGGACGGCAGACTCATCGGGCTCAATGAACTTTCGGATATGGGTGAATGGGGGGAGAGCATGCGTCACCGCTGTTTATTGGGAGCAGGTCTGCTTAAGGAAGCGCAGGGGAAAGGCCTGGGGAAGAAACTGATGCTGACCTCTATATCCACGGCAAAAGAGATCGGTTTTGAACAGGTTGAATGCACCTCCGCAACGGACAATGCCGCATCCTGCGGGAATCTTCGAAGTATTGGCTTTCAGGAGTACGGAATGATCCCTCACAAACGGAAAAACAAGGATGGCAGCTACACCGATGAACTGAGGTTTGTAAAATGGCTTTGAGTAACGGCTATACCCTGATGCATGAGCATATGTCCATCGACCTTACGCCCGGAGACCTGGGGACGGATTCCTTCGATCTGATGTGCATGGATCTTAAAGATGCATACAGATACGGGATCCGCAATATCGTGGATATGACCAATCAGTCCATGGGCAGGGCGCCGGAGTATGCACGGAGACTTACGGAAGAAACCGGGATCAACATCGTTCTGTCCACCGGGCATTACCTTGAGGATTTCATTGATCCGTCCATACTTGACCGGACGCCTGAGGAGATCGCGGAAGAGGCGGTACGCGATCTGACTGAAGGGATAGGCGGCAGCGGCATTAAGGCGGGCGTCATCGGTGAGATCGCATGGTCCTATCCGGGACCGCGCGAAAAGGAACTGAGATCCTGGGAAGGGATGTGTATCGCGGCCCGCAGGACCGGAGCCGTTGTGTCTACCCATCCGAGCCACGGGACACTTCAGATACCGCAGGCGGAATTTCTTCTTTCCCGCGGGATAGCACCTGAAAAGATCGTGATCGGACATATCGAATTCTACAAGGGAGACGAGTCTCTGAAAAAACTCCTCGATATGGGCGTATACGTCGGCCTGGATATGATAGGCAAGATAGCCGGCATGGGCGATGAATACCGCGCGGATACGGTCCGGAAGGTAAAGGAATGGGGGCGTCTTGACCAATTGCTCCTGTCCATGGATATCTGCAGAAAAGAAGACCTGAGGTCAGCCGGCGGCTACGGATATTCTCATATGTTTGAGTCGTTCCTCCCCATGCTTGAAAAACGCGGCGTCACCAAGGACGATATTGAACTCATCCTCGGAAAGAACCCGGAGAGGGTGTTCTCTTTCCGCTGATCCCTATCCATTGCCAATGCGCTCCTTTTCGGCTGATCCGTTGACTTTCGATGAACCGTGGCATATCATGGGATTCAGTACCTTGTATTGACCCTTCGAGAACCGTACTTACTTAAAACAGCATACGGATTGATGCGGTAAAATTGATCCATATGCCATTCAACACAAGGAGGATTGTGCAATGGCAAACACGAAAACATCAACCCACGGACTGGGTATCCAGTTCAAAATGTTGGCAGTCATTCTTCCTACTGTCATCCTGTCGCTTATTATCATGTCTGTCCTGCTCACCACAAGAAGCAGTAATGAGATCCATGCTCTCACGGAACAGTATATGCAGGCCACACTGAAGGAGAGCATCAATGAAGTGGATGCCCAGCTCGATGGCATACGCAATATAGCGGAGGCGCTGTCCAAGGACCTTTCGGTATCATACAAATACACTTCCATCGAAGACTACGCTGCTCTGTTTCAGTCGATGCTTCAGGACAACGATCTGGCCAGCGGAGCGGGAATATGGTTTGAACCCAACGTATATGACGCCAAGGAGGAGTATTACGGTCCCTACTGGTATAAGGACGGGAGCGGCGGCTATGTGGAGGACTGGGAGTATTCCAACGCCGAGTATGATTATTTCTCACAGGAATACTATCTCAACGCAAAGAAACTCACTAAGGTCAGCGGGGTCATCACGGACCCTTATTACGATCCCTCCAGCAACACCGTGATGTCCACGTGTTCGGTCCCCATTTTCGATTCGGCGACCGGGGCGTATATAGGCTGCATTACCTGTGACATAACCCTCGACACGGTCCAGCAGTCACTTTCCCAGGTGAAGATATCAAATGACGGCACTCTCCTTCTGGCAGATTCAGGCGGAACCTACGTGTATAAGAGTACGGATCCCGAGGCAGCCGCCAACGCGGTCACTCTGTCAAGTGATCCCGATATAGCTCCGATAGCTTCTCAGATCATGTCAAGCCAGAACGGTACCATAACCCACGGCGGAAAGAATATTTATTACGATACCATTCCGGAGGTTGGCTGGAAGCTGGGAATAGTGGTGGAACAGAGTAAGATAAACGCGCCGGTGCAGCGGATGACCCAGATATCTGTTATTATCCTCGTCATTGCGATAGTGTTGTGCACGATACTTATATTCATGCAGGCTTCCAGCATAGCAAAGGCAATGCGCAAGGTTCAGAAGTTTGCAAGTGAGCTCGCAAAGGGCAACTTTACCGTTGACCCCGTGGATATAAAGAGGACCGACGAGATCGGCCAGATGAGCATGTCGCTCAACGAAATGTATAAGAATAACAGCGATGTCATAAGAAACATCATGCAGGGCTCAAACAGGGTCAACTCATCCTCGAACCGGATAGACGACGTGGCGGTGAATCTGAGCACTCAGTTTGAAAATGTCCAAAGCTCCATGATGCGGGTAAATGATGCAATGAGCAGCACCGGCGCGGCAACTCAGCAGGTTTCGGCGTCTGCCAACGAAGTAAATGAATCTGTCGCAAGGCTGGCCGTAGAAACCGAAACGATCGCCAAAGAGGTCCAGAGTATACGCGCGCGCGCTGCCAAGATCGAGCATGACGGCAAGGTATCTTCGGACAACGCCATCGCAATAGCGGAGGCCAGAGGCAAGGCACTCAAAGAGGCGTCCGAAAAGGCTGAAGTGGTAAGCGAGATCGGTACTCTTGCGGACTCTATTTCCGAAATAGCGGATCAGATAAACCTGCTGTCTCTGAATGCTTCCATTGAGGCTGCGAGAGCCGGCGAACACGGAAGAGGATTTGCCGTTGTCGCAGGCGAGATAAACAAACTTGCTACGGATACCAAGGAAGCCGTCGACAAGATACAGGCTACGATCTCATCCATACAGGATGCGTTCGCTTCGCTGAACCGCGATTCCGGTGAACTGCTTTCCTTTGTTCAGGATACCGTGACTCCCGATTACGATAATTTCATACAGGTTGGACGCCAGTATGGTGAAGATGCAAGGCTCTTCGGGGAGCTTACGGAGAAGATATCAGAGATGGTTGAGTATATCCGCGAATCCATGGAGCAGGTGAATATGGCCGTGGGATCAATAGCTGAGTCAACAACGGAGACCGCAACGAGTTCATCCGAAGTGACGGATATTGTAAACGATGTATCCGGGATGGTATCGGATGTTTCAAATATAGCCCAGGATCAGAAGGGGGTATCCAATAAGCTTTCGGACATAGTCAGCCAGTTCCGCCTGATGGATGAATAGTTTTCGCAGGCCGGATGACGAGATCGCCCTTGTGATAACGCCTGTTTTATGGTATATCCAAGGTATTTAGTTGTGTATGACCACGGGAAGCTGTTGCGTCCCGTGTTTGCGGACGGTTGGGTTTCAACCGTCTGTGTTGGTAATGAGCCATGTGCCCGAATGTGTGCTTGCACGCAGATTCTGGCATATGGCGAATGCACATCATCGAGTACGCAGTGCGAGATGGAAGCGGCATTGCCGGATCGAGCAGGGGATCCCTGCTCGATTGATTACCTGCCGGGCTGTCAGCATAAAGGAGGGAAACGGATATGGGTAAGTTGAAGAAGATGATCAGCATGTGGCTTTCGCTCATCATGGTGGTCTGTTCCTGCGGCATAAGCCCCATGGGTCAGACTGTTGTCAGGGCTGAAGGCCCGGCATACATAGACTCCTGGGGGACGCTCCAGAGTGCCTTGGATGAAGCGGGTGAAGGCACTGTGATCAAACTGGACAGGAGTCTGAAAGCCGGGACGGAGAACAACAGCCTGTCAGTCAATGCATCGAAGAAGGTCACCATCGATCTGTGCGGAAACAGCCTTGACAGGGCTCTTGAAGAAAGCTTTGACGATGGTGAGGTGATAAAGGTTTACGGGGAACTGACCCTTCAGGACTCAAGAGGAGGGGGCAGGATCACCGGAGGCTACAATACCGGAAACGGCGGCGGTATCTACGTCGCTCCCGGAGGGAAATTGTATTTTAACAGCGGCCTTATCACCGGAAACAGGGCTATGAATGGCGGCGGTATCTATGTGGATGACGGAAAGGTCAGTATCAATGGTACTGTTTCCTCAAATTACGCAGCAGATAACGGCGGCGGGATATATTTTAACCAGGTCGGGCATAGTGAAAAACAGCTTATCCGGGGCTGCCTGATCACGGATAACCGGGCCGAAGGATCCGGCGGCGGTATCTATATCGATGCAGCTAATGGCATGGTAAGCGCATTCGATAATTACAATATCACAGGAAATAGGGCACTTACCGGCTCCGGAGGCGGGATCTGCCTCAAAAACGGAACACTTGATCTGCAAGCCGGAACTGTCTCACAGAACTCCGCCGGTCAGTCGGGAGGCGGGATCCTGTTTGAGTCGGGAGACGGAAAACTGCGGATCTGCAGTGAACCCGTCGTAAAGGATAATAAAGCCCCCAATGGGAATAACATCCTGCTGCAGGGGGACGAGGTGTTTGACATAACTGATGCGCTCGGAGTGGGAGCGGCTATTGACTTCGCGGCTTCAGGTCTGCCGAGAAAGATCGCGGATTGCACAGATGTAACCGCCAGTGAACTGCCCATGCAGGTGTTTACCTATAATGGCGGGGATAATTCGGTGGAACTGAAGCCGGACGATGTAAAAAAGGAGATCTATGCAGATGCCAAGGCGACGGTATTCGTCACCGGCTGGGCGGAACTTCAGGAGAAATTGGACGCATTGGAAACCGGATCTTCCATCGGCCTTAAGCAAAACATCACAGCGCCGGTAAATGCCGAACCTCTGAGCCTCAATGAGAACAGGGAGATCACAGTGGATCTCTTTGGCTACACCCTCGACAGAAATCTGGGCGGCAGTGATGATCCTAAGGATAATGGCAACGTATTCTGGACGCAGCTCGGAACACTGACCATCCGTGACAGCGGCGGCACCGGCGTGATCACCGGAGGCTATGCACAATACGGTGGCGCCATCAGCATTTCAAACGGTTCTGCCTGTGTCATTGAAGGCGGGACCATACGGGGCAACAGGGCAAAGGTTGACGGCGGCGCCATCAATGTCCTTGGCTCACTCACCATGACAAACGGTTTGATAGTGGAAAACAAAGCCGGCGGGGCAGGCGGCGGGATCGCTTCCGGAGACGACAGCGTGATCCGGCTCTCCGGGGTCGATATCCTGAAAAATGAATCCGGGAAGAACGGCGGCGGCCTGAACGTTCACCTCAAGGAGGACGGGTTCATCAAGGACAGCAACATCCAGGATAACCATGCAGGAGAAAGCGGCGGCGGTCTGCACCTGAACTCCGGGGAAACGACTCTGACCGTAAGCAATACGATAATCGAACATAACAGAGCAGACGGTAACGACAACGGTGGCGGCGGCGCGATCCAGGTGGATAGCGGAGCGCTCGTAATGGAAGGCGGTATGATTTCCGAAAATACCGGGTATGACGGCGGCGGAGCCTACAATAGAGGCGGCAGCCTGACACTCCGGAATGTGCAGGTGATCGGCAACGACACGCAAAATGGCGGCGGCGGCGTCAATAATAAGTGTAAAAGCGAGATCACAGGGTGCGAATTTAAAAACAATTCCTCCGGTCGTGAAGGCGGCGCTATTTACAACGACAGCCGGCTCACTATGGAGAAGACCCTGATAGAGGGCAGTACCGCAAGATCCAAGGGAGGCGGAGGTCTTTGCTCTTATGGCAGCGTGAGCCTCACGGATTGCGAATTCAAAGATAATGATTCAGATAATGATGACGGAGTGGGAGGCGCGCTCAAAATAGCCAAGGGCGACGCTTCTCTGACCGGCGGCTCATTGACCGGGAATGAGGCTAAAGGAAAAGGCGGGGCTGTTTACGTGGGTTCCGCTACCCTTACTCTGAACGATGTCACCATTAGGAAAAATCTTTCTTACGAAGGCGGAAGCGGCGTAATGATCGACAGCAAAGGGGAGATCAACGTCGGAGGAAATACCATCGTAAAGGAAAATGGAGCTGCAGATGCAAAGAGCGATATTTTCCTTGCGGTGGGAAAGAGGATCAAAGTCACCAGCGCTTTTCCTGCCGAAGCATGCATAGGTGTGGCGCTGGCTGATGATTTTGGCGAAGGAGCCTTCACCAGGGATTACAGCTATTACAATATGTCTCAAAACCCCTCTCTCCATTTCTTCTCTTCATCACCGGGACACTCAGTGGCTCTGGACAATGAGGGCGAGGCGATGATCACCGATACTGACTGGGGAGATCTTCAGGCCAAGATCGACGCCGCGGAAAATGGCGGTACCGTCACGGTGACAAAGGACTATAAGGCTTCGAACTCTGATCAGGTTATTGAGATACCGGAAGGAAAGGAGATCTTCCTGGATCTGAACGGACATACCGTCGACAGGGGCCGCGCTTCCTCTACGGAAGACGGGGAGGTCATAAAAGTCCTGGGCAAACTTCATATCACAGACTCCTCGAGCGACGAAGGAGGGAAAGTCACCGGCGGATGGTCCGATAACGGCGGAGGGATCCATGTAACGTCCGGCGGTGAGTTATATCTGGGAAACGATACCGGAGATACGAAAGCCAATTTCGTTATTTCAGGCAACAGATCCAAGAATGGCGCCGGAATCTATAGTGATGGAAAAGTAAAAATAGCCGGCGGCGCGATCAGGAGCAATACCTCGGATAAAGGTGGAGGAGGTATCTACACCAGGGGAGAACTCACAATTGTAGGCGGAGAAATATCGTCAAATTCAGCCGGGAAATGCGGCGGAGGGATCCTGGTCGATGGAAGCGAAACCTCTATGTACGGCGGATCCATTACCGGAAACGGCACTAATGAAGATTTCTTTGAAGAGGGCTGCGGCGGCGGCGGAGTCCATGTCAAAAGCGGTGCGCTGAGCCTGAGCGCAGGAAAAATCACCGGGAACCACGCGAATTATGAAGCCGGAGGCATTCTTTTAGGCGAGGAAGGTACACTTAATGTCGATGGTTCACCGGAAGTAAGGGACAATCTGGCCGGCAGAGGGAAAAATATAGTACTGAAATCGGGCAAGAAACTGATCATTAAGGGACCGTATTATGATGGAGTTCTGCTGGATGTTTCCGCGGAATCACTGTCCGGACCCATTACGGAGGGTTGGGCCGTTAAGGGTTGGCCTATGTCTGCCATAACCTGGAACGGTCAAAAAGCCGAGGATGCACTGGAGGTTAAGGATGGAGAACTCTATGTAAAGACCGCGGAAGGTCATGGCGTATCCACCTGGGGAGCCCTTCAGGACGCCATCAACACTGTGGAGAAAGGCGGAGCGATCGTTCTCCAGAGTGACATCGAAGCTGACGGGAAAGACGACCGTCTGAAGGTTGAAGGACAGGACAGGGAGGTCGTTGTGGACCTCAACGGGCATATTCTCAACAGGGGTCTTTATGGGTTATTTTCGGATGACCACGGCCACGTATTTGAAGTGGAGGGCGGCGCCAAACTGACCATAAGGGATACTGCCGGAACAGGGGTCATTACCGGCGGTTACGCCGAAAACGGCGGCGGCATCAATATCTCCGATGGTTCCACCTGCGTTATCGAAGGCGGCACCATCATGAGGAACCGCTGCGATGATGACGGCGGCGGCATATACGTGCATGGGAACCTGATAATGACGGGAGGTACCGTCTTTGACAATATGTGCGGCGAGAGCGGAGGCGGTATCGCATCCGGTGAAAACAGTACCCTTGATCTGAAAAACGCCACAATTTATTACAACTACTGCGACAAGAACGGCGGCGGTATGAACGTATGGCTCGGGGCTGATTCTGTTATTGAAAACTGTACTATAAAAGACAACTGGTCCCGGGATGAAGGGACCGGAGCCGGCGGCCTTCGTCTGTCCACCGTTGAAGGCAGGACCCTGACCCTCAAAAACTGTGAAATAAGCGGGAACAGGACCGATGAGGATGGCGGCGGCATAGTCGTTGATACGGGAAATCTGGTCATGGAAGGCGGGATCATCACCGGAAACAAGGCTGATGACTGCGGCGGTATCCTGAATCTGGACGGAACCATCAGCCTTCAGGATGTGAAGGTGACCGGCAATACCGCTACCGAGAACGGCGGCGCAGGCGTAAATAACAAGAGGAAAGCCACCCTTCAGAACTGCGAGATATCGGGCAACAGCGGAAATGCCGAGGGCGGCGGAGTCTATAACGGCGAAGGTGCGAATCTCACCCTGGAAAACTGCACCATAAACGGCAATAATGCCCAGGGCGACGGAGGCGGGATCAGCTCCTTAGGAAAGGCCGAGATCATCGGGGGCAGTATCCAGTCTAACAAAACCAGAAGATCCGGCGGCGGTATGCGGATCCGCACGGGCACGGTCACCATTTCGGGTGATGCGGTGATCAGCAATAACTCTGCGGATGAGGGCGGCGGCGGCATATATATTAATAACGACGGAACCCTCAGCCTGATGGACACAGTGAAGATATCTGAAAACTCGGCTGTTGTGGATGGCGGCGGCATTCTGGTGAATGAAGATACAAAAGCCGTAAATATCCAGGGGTCTCCTTATGTATTTGAAAACACCGCATCAAGAGGATCCGATATAAACCTGTATTCCGGAAAGAAACTGAACCTTACCGGCACTCTGATGGACGCTGTTATAGGCGTTGCTATGGAGAAGGAAAAGGGTACCTTTACGAGCGGTTATAAAAGATACAATCAGGACCAGGATCCCGATAGGTACTTTATCCCCAAAGAGGGATATGGTGTTGTACTGGATCCCAACGGAGAAGTCGGGATCGTTACTTCCAACTGGCCCAGTCTTCAGGAAATAATAGAAAATGCAGATGAAAAAGCAACCATCCAGATCGACAGGGATTGGGAAGCGGGTGAAAGCGATGCCTCGCTTGAGATCAGGACAGGGCATGAGATCACCATAGATCTTATGGGACACACCATCAACAGAAACCTTTCTTCAAAAGATGAAGAAACCGGACAGGTGATAAAGGTGTACGGCAATCTGACTCTGAAAGACAGCGTCGGAGGAGGCCGGATCACGGGCGGCTATTCGACTGATGGCGGCGGAATATACAATGCCGGCACATTTACCCTTGAAAGCGGCGATATTTCGGGGAACTCTGCCAAATGGGGCGGAGGAATACATAATGAAGGCACACTTTATATCAATGGAGGCACCCTGTCTTCGAATTATGCTGAAAGTTTAGGAGGCGCCATAAACACTAATGGAAACGGGAGTATGGTCATTTCCGGAGGGAATATCACCGGAAATACCGCCCAACAGTCCGGAGGCGCGGTTTATATTAATGCGGGGACTGTCACAGTCACCGGCGGCTCCATTACAGGCAATAAGGCTTCGGAAGGAAATGCCGGAGCGGTCTATGTGGGAAATAACGGCAATCTGAGCCTCTTTGGCGGCACGATCACGGGTAATGAGGCTGCTCTGGAAGGCGGAGCCGTTCTGTTGGAATCGAACTCAGTCCTCAATGCGAAGGACGCGCCTGTGGTAAAGGATAATACGGCACCCCGCGGAAAGAATATCACACTGAGGCCCGGGACAGTTGTCGCAGTGACCGGAGTGCTTTCAAGCGGCGCTGCTCTGGATGTGGCAGCGGGAGATATACCAAGGGCCCTTACGAAAGATCTCACAAACAGCGGAAATACCGGGATCGGCGCTTTCTCATACAACGGAAATGACGGTGCAGCTGTGGTCAGCTATCAGGATGGCGAACTGTATGCCAATGTCAATGCCGACGTTTGGGCAAGCTCCTGGGATGAGCTTCAGAGTGCCCTTGATAATGCTGCCGAGGACCAGGTCATAGCCCTGAACAGTGATATCAGGGCTGATGGCAGAGACCGCCTGACTGTCCGCGGGAAGAAGGTGACCCTGGATCTCTGCGGCCGTACCATTGACAGACAGCTGTATGATGATGAATCGGATGAGGACGGTCATGTGTTTGAAGTTCTTGACGGCAGTATCTTCACCATCAGGGACAGCGGCGGAACGGGCGTCATTACCGGCGGTTACGCCGAAAACGGCGGCGGCATCAATATCTCCGACGGTTCCACCTGCATCATCGAAGGCGGCACCATCACGAGGAACCGCTGCGATGATGACGGCGGCGGCATATACGTCCACGGAAACCTCATAATGACGGGAGGCGCCGTCTATAACAATATGTGCGGCGAGAGCGGAGGCGGTATCGCATCCGGTGAAAACAGTACCCT
>JAEEGL015156277.1_pt1 | contig 18074 bp, 15 predicted proteins | sample 9134231 | NCBI WGS metagenome assembly JAEEGL01 (sample SAMN16246548, study PRJNA631951) | gut metagenome | biome: gut microbiome; feature: rumen; material: fiber-attached | host: Bos | place: Iran: Karaj | collected 2018-10 | reverse complement strand
TGCATCAACTTTGCCACGATATACATCTACCACATAACCTATCATCTGCAATAGAAAATAAGATATTCCAAGAGGTATCAGTACACTTTCAAGCCTAAATTCAGAACTGCCTTTTACAAGTTCCTGAATATTTCTGATAGTTGCACCTAGAAGGACTGTATACTTAAAGTACGCAAGGCTCCCTACAAGAACTACAATTGTTCCTGCGAGGATCACCTTACTTTTTTCGGGTTTTCTTTGGATAAGTCTTCCTGCAGTATATGAAATAATGATCCCTGCTATTATTACCGCCAGACCTGCCAGCTTGTAGCTGGCATAGAAAGCAAAGTTTGCAAGTAGTAACCAGTATGGTCGCAATTTCTGCGGCAATACATAATTAACGGTAGCTACTACTGCAAGGAATATCAAAAAGTATATTGATAATATCTGCATAAATATTCTCCATCTAAGATCATTTAAAAATCAGTGTTATAGCCTGATTCTCAGAATTTTAAATATAGATTTGATCACCTTCTATCAGAAAACGCGATTACCTTTTTCATCAATAAGGATCCAATTTTCCCAGTAATCTGTCATCTCTCTGGCATTAACTTCCTGATTATTCCTCATCTTGAAGGTTCTGATCATTTCTTTGTCAGCGCGCTTGTTAAGCCTTGCTCCCCAGAATGAGAAGGTTGAATTGGCACAGATATTGTATCTGCAATGGCTCATAAGCTCCATATCAAGAAGGCTGTTAACGCCGTCATTACCTGTAACAACGGTAAATCTTGATGTATCACTATAATGCTTGCGGGCATATTCAGGGTCATTTGAAAAAATATAAAAATGTGTCTGATAATCCTTATCAAGAACATATTTAATAGCCGCATCGTAGTATTCTTCTGTTGCAATGCCGCCGTACAAAGCCTCATTTTCAGGCTGGGTCACATAATCGCCGCGCCTTAAGTGAATGCTGGCTGTATGCCACCCATCCATTCTGTCCATAAGTTCTTCATTCCTCTTCTGCATGTCAGAATCTGTATGCTTGGGGAATACGATCTCGTTTTGAAGGAATGAAAGTATATCAGCATAATACTTATTGCAAAGGAAATATCCTTCTAGATATTTATCCTTGAATGTGTATATTTCCGGATGATACATCTTAGTTTCTTCAAATATCTTCTTTGTTGCAGGTAATACCTTGTTTATTACCTTTGTGAAGGTACTTCTTTTTGTAAAAAAGTCTCTTTCAGCATCTGTACATTCTTCAAAATCAATGCCTTTAAAGAACTTAAGTTCACACTGTCTTGGGGCAAGAAGTCCTTTTTGATTCTCTTCATTAAACCAGGAAAGGTCAAGCTTTACGTCTTTCCCTAGACTTTTAAGTTTTCTATACATAGCGTATTGCTGCATCTGATTGCCAAGTCCGCCTGCAACTCTGATAATTAACATTAAGCCACTCCTAAATTAGTCTGTATTATGAGGTGTATGATTACCCTCACTTAAAATAATAATATTAATAATAAATCACTTATTTCGCTTGTACAGATAGTAAGTACTCTCATACCCACTCTGCTCCCATTCGTCTTTGATCACAAGTTCATAGTGATCATCTATATTCTCGGGAACTGTGTCTCTTACAAGCACAAAATCTGTTTTGCCATCGGCGATAAACTCGCTTTGAACATCACCGACATCGCTTATCTTGATGGTTTGCGTCTGGAAGAATCTGCAGCTTGGGACAATGCCACAGGTCGTATAGAGTCCTGCATCAAAGCATCCCATATTGATAAGGGTTGGATTCTCTATGTCGCTATTCTCAACAACATCAGTAAAGTGATATAACCATATATCATCTCTGTCGTACTTCATGAAGAAAGTATTCATGGATGTTGTATATGATATGATTCCTGCAAGAACCAGTGCGCACAAGCCTGAAATCATTCTAAAGACATTGGTTCGATCACTAAATGAAAGCTCCTCTATCTTTTCCTGTATAGCAGATGCATCTTCTAATTCTATCTGTTTTTTCTTTTTCAAAACAGAATTATCGATCATATATTCTACTATGCGACCAACTACTAATCCTCCAAGCACTGCAAATGTCCACAGAGGAAGGGAATAGTACTGAAGCTCAACACCGCCTATGAAGATAAGAAGAGCTGTAAAGAATGCAAGCATAACTACATTAAGCTTCTCTACCCACTTGCTCTTCATAACTATAAAGCCAACGCCGCCAAGTGCTGCCAGCATGCCGCAATAAGGATTTGACAACATGTGGTTATATATGATCTTGAACATATTGTAAAGGCGCTGAAGGAATGGAAGCTTTTCGCTATAAACAAATACGTTCAGGTATATATATACATGGAACCAGTCATAAAGAGCTCCTTTGATCAGGAAATAAATGATCCACGGAATAGTTGCTATAACCATTCCCAGAAGAAAAATACATCCATGAATAATACAGTTTTTTAATCTTCCAAGAATCTCATTCTTTTCCGTTTGTTCTAAACTTTGATCAGAATCTTTTTTGGCAGACGCTGATGAAATAGTCAGGTCTGCGATCAGTATCATTACCATCCAGGCAAAGAAGAAACCAAGGGAATTGAACTTAATATTAAGAACGCATCCTGCAAGAATTCCCCCTGTTATAAGCGTCTTAGTCTGTACAGGATTTGGATATTCCTCTTTGAAGTATCTAATAGAGAGATACAGTCCCCACATAAACAGTGGCATCATCATCTCTTCAGCACATCCGCCCCACCAAAAAGACCTTGTGGAATAGATGAATGCAGCTGTTACAGGCATTAAAAATGCGCTGATACCAGGTTTCATGTACAGTCTGAATATCTTATACATTGCAGCACAGGTAAGTGTAGCTGCTATTATTTCGATTATGAATACTCCAAGAAATGTCTTATAGGATATAAGAGATGCTATACCATACAAAGTATAGAGCATCATCCCCTTCTGATCGAAGAGATCTCTGTAAGGCACAAGTCCCTTAAAGATCGATTTGCCTACAGTAAAATAGCTGTTGGAATCATCCCAGTTATTAAAGGCATAAAGTGGTGATGATCTGGTACAAATAAGCATTATAATAAAAGCTGTAAGCAAGCAAAATACATATGCGCCTGCGGCTTTTAATGATGAAGTATTATCTGTTTTATTATTCATTTTTGATTGATTTCTCTCACTATTATTTATTCTAGATATAAACGCGTTCTACTGATCAAGAGGAACCCTCTCAACTTTACAATCTCGCTTCTAAATTATACAATCTATTAGAATGGTGGTCAAAAGGAGAATTATGGCTAAGATAAAAGTTCTGATGCTGGGTCCTGACAGAAGTGTCAAGGGCGGTGTATCAGGTGTTGTTAACAACCTGTATGATGCAGGAATAGATAAAGAGATCGATCTTAAATATATAGGAACCATGGTTGACGGTTCCAAGTTTCGTAAGCTTTTGCAGGCCGCAAAGGCTTATTTTCAGGCTCTTACATGTATAAACAGTTATGACATAGTGCATGTGCATGTATCAGCAGATGCCAGCTATTATCGTAAATCGCTTTTTATAGACATGGCTCTTCGCCATCATAAGAAGCTTGTGATCCACCAGCATGGCGGCGATATCAAACGTTTCTACGGGCATGACCTTAAAGGTAAAGCCCATGACAGGATGGTATCCCTTTTCAACAAGAGCAACGCATTCATAGTCCTTGCTCCAAATTTCAAGGAATTCTTCAAGCACATAATCGTAGGTGATGACAAGATATCTGTTATCGGTAACGGAATCGTTATTCCGGATATTGATCTTGCAAAAAAAGATTATGACAGCCACAACATTCTCTTCCTTGGCAGGATCTGCAAGGATAAAGGAATAGGTGAACTTCTTGAAGCTGTAAAAAAGTTATCTACAGACTTTCCTGATGTGCACTTATATCTTGGCGGTTTCTTCGAAGATGAGTATTTAAAAGAAGAGGTAGATAATCTATCAGATAATGTTACAGCATGCGGCTGGATAGATAGTGATGCCAAGGAAGAACTCTTTACAAAGTGCCCTATCTTCGTCCTTCCATCCTACTATGAAGGAATGCCTCTTTCTGTTGCTGAAGGCATGGCTCACGGATGTGCTACAATTGCTTCTAATGTAGGAAGCCTTGATCAGATGATAGATGATGGTAATTCAGGTCTTCTTGTTGAAGCTAAAGATTCAGATGATCTTTATAATGCACTTCATAAGGTTATTAAAGATGCAAGCCTTTGCAGATCTTTAGGTCAGGCTGCATATTCTAGTGCTAAAGAAAAATATGACATAATCAAAATGAAAGATAATATATTAAAAATATACGAGGCCATTAATGAATAATACTCCCGACATAGCTCTGATCATTCCGGTCTACAATACAGCGCAGTATCTCCCTGATTGTATGAGCAGTGTACTTGCATCAGGTTTTAAATCCATGGAGATAATCCTTGTAGACGACGGTTCTACAGATGGAGAAAGTCCTGATATGTGTGACAGATACGCAGCTGCTGATACACGTGTCCGCGTAATCCATAAGGAAAATGGCGGTCTTCAAAGCGCCTGGATAAGAGGCATAAAAGAGTCAAGCGCAAACTATCTCTGCTTTTTAGACAGTGATGACTGGGTTGAGAGCGATATGTTTGAAGAGCTCTTTTCACATACAAGCCAGGCTTTCAGATGCTGCGAAATCGTAAGCTCTGACTATATAATCGAAAAGCAGAACGAACGCAAAGAAGTGCATCACACTATCACTTCCGGTCAGCATTTCGGCGAAGATCTTGACGAGATCAAACAAAAGCTACTTGGTCAAGAACAAAGGCCTGTTATCCTATCCCGTTGCATGAAACTTATATCCAGAAGTCTTATAACTGATAACCTTCACTACTGCGACAGTTCTATAAGACTTGGCGAAGATGTGAATATCATTGTCCCAGCTATCTGCGACTGTAAAAGGCTCTACGTAGTCGGTAATTCCTTCTATCACTACCGCACTCTTTGGAGCTCCATGGCTCATTCTCATAACGAGAAGATGCTTAGTAATATCAAGCTTCTATGCGATACCTGTTATACGATCTTAAAAGACAAAAATATTCCTAATGCAAAAGCTCAGGCTGATGGGGAATATCTAAGGCTTATGTTCGTATATGTCAAAGATGAACTTCGCGCAGATTATAAAGGTGCAGTAACTACTGTCAGGAATACTCTTAAAGAAAAGACTCTGCGAGATAAGATCAAATGCACCAAACTGGATGTGGCTAATAAAGCCAACAAGCTTATATATTTTGGAATGAAACATCCAAATAAGCTAGTGCTAAAAATAATCCAGCTAGTTCTTTTTGCATATGATAAAAAGACAAACTTATAACCACTGTACCATGAAAGAGAGGATTGAAATGAATATTACAACATGGGCAAAGAATTTTTTTACAAAAGAAAGGCTATTTTCAAGAAAGGCATTCTTTATTTATCTGCTACTGATTGATCTATATATCACCCTTTATACCGTTCTTAAAGCATCTTCTTTCAGCTTTATGATCACAGATGACTATTATGATGCTGTACTTGTAAGGGATATGTTTGAAGGAAGCCTCCTTCTTCGTACACTTAAAGTAGTTTACTATAGATATATGACCCATACAGGTGCATTCACCTGCTTTTTTACCTTGTATTTCCGACTTGGCCTGATTGCAAATAATGAGGCTTTATTACCTATATTTATCGCTGCAGATATCCTGCTCCTTGTTATAAGTCTCTATCTTTTCATCAATTGCCTTTGCAATTACATCGGTATGCATGATCATACTTTAAAATTTTGCCTTTTCTCAGGTATTATCATTCCGTGGTTTTCTTATTATTCATACAATCAGGTTTTTTTCTGGTTCACCAGCTGTAATGCTTATTGTCTGGGATTGGCAATGCTTCTATTTACATTAGCTGCCTTTCTTAAATTGTGTTATAAACCTAATTTCAAATTCCTTATATTGACATCAATAATAGCAATCATTTGTGGCGGTATCTACATTATTTTCACACCTGTTATGGTTCTTTTCGTAGTACTACTCAATCTTACAGAACTTATCAGGCACAAAAAAATAAACATAAGGTTATTGATTGTTTCTGTTCTACTTGCTATATCAACACTCATAAATATTATTGCACCTGGATATCAATTAAGAAGAGTAGATGAAGTTAAAATAAGTGCAACCGAAGCTTTCAAATTAGCTATGAACGGCACATTCCATAACGAGATACCAAACATTCTTAAAAATCCCAGCTTTCTCATCTTCTGTATTGCTGCTGTTTACTGTGGTATAAGATTCAGAGGCAGGCTTAAGATAAATGGAATCAGACTTCTTCTATCTTTCGCGTTGACAATTATCATGATGATACTGTCCTGCTTTCCTGTTTATTTGGGATATGCCTATGATTCTTTTGATAAGATCCAGAACAGATGCATATTTACAATAGACTTCTTTTCATATACTTCAATCATTTTGTTGGCATTTGCATTTGGTATATACTTGCAGCAATGGAGCGAGATTACTGTATCAAAAAAATTAAATGTGGCTGTTATAATGGTTCTTTCACTTCTTGTAGTCACTAACTATACAAATATCTTCCTGTCAAATGCGCGATATGATCTGATCGATCAAACCAATCACAACAATATAAATTACTATCGCATGAGGGTACAGGAAACTATAGATATGATAAAGAACTCTCCTGATGCGGATGTAGTAGTACCTCTTTTACCAGATGTACCATCAACAATTAACCCTTTTAATCTTTCTGACGATCCAACGATATGGATCAATGAAGCGGTAGCTCAGTATTATTACAAAAATTCAGTAAGAAGTGAGTAATGCTTAACAGCATTACTCACTTTCTTTTTAGTTTTATCTGCGAAATTTTTTAAGATTATATAAATCGGAAAAACTCTTCATCTTGAACCTTAAGATGTACTTTTGAACAAATTTGATCAGCGGATTACTTGCATATGACTGTGTGACAGGAAATGTTATGCCTTCTGCCTTCAATGCACGTCTAATATCTTCAAGCTCCTGAAGGTATGGTCTATAGATAGCATCTTTGGTCTTTTTTGAATGCGTTTCAGACCTAACTATAATAAAGTTCTCACTTATATATCTCATAGACTGATAGTGATAGAACACTACCGGGAATTCTTTTCCGGTAGTACGTTCTCTTAAAACAGGAGCTCCGCCTTCTTCATTCTTCCCGGTATACTCATATTGCTTCAGATTCCAGGGTGCTACTCCTCCTCCAAGATTCTGAAGTTCATGAACGCCTTCAAAAAGCTTAGGGAAGGATTCAAGATACTTCTGGTCGCCCATTCTGTCTTTTTCATATACGTGATAGCACCACTCAAAGCATTTCTCTTTCCACCATGAAAGAGCCTTCCTTGAATTCTCTGTATTATCAAAATAATTAAACTCAACACAGTACTTACCACTACGATTCTGTAAATGCCTGTCTTTGGCACTATCAGTAAATCTGTGTGGCGTAATTACTATATTTGCATTGTTATCTTTTATTTCCTTTAACAGGATATCTGCATCCTGGAAAAAGAACAGATCTGCGTCTATGTATGTACAGTTATCTTCTCCGTATTTATTCAGAACGTACTCAATACTTACAGGTGTACATGTCCAGCTAAATTCAGCCTTGGAGCGTTCTTCCTTTAATTTAGTTAAAACAGGATATTCCTTCTCCAATTCCTTCTCAGGGATTATGACAGCATTTGGAAGCTTCTTGCTGCTAAGTACCTCATAAGCTTTATCATCAAAAGCATAAATATAAATTTTAAAATCCTTGCAGGACTTCTCCAGTGAATTATAAAGAACAAGTCCTTTATCAAGATAAAAGCTGTCAAATAGTGTACAGAAAACCATACCTAAAACACCTCGTTTTTACACATATACATTCAAAATATAATCAATATTTTTTATCATCTATGATTTCCACTTACTATACATGTTCAAATATAGTTTTGGTGACAATCTGAATATTATAGTTTTAATTTTGTAACCGGTTGAAAGTGCCGCAAATGCGCCGTTTCTTTTTAACGCATGTTGTATTGCCTTCTTTATTTTATCAATAGCATCGCTATAGTCTTCATCAGTGGATGATACAGCAATTTTACCTGCAACAAGCAGTGCTGCCATTATCTGAATCTGGGCAAGTCTTACGTAGACATAGTCACTTATATGTCCTTTACAGGATTCAAGGACTTCTTCTGCCTTATCCCAGCAGGTTATCTGGTCAAGATAAGAAGGCTTATATGGCTTTAGCATAGCGCCCTGTTCATTCTCAGTATAGATATAACTGCCTGCAGCTATAGCTCTGAAAACTTTTCTGTGTTCTTGTAAAGCCGCCAGTTCAAGGAGCATGAGCATGTCTTCTCCTATAGAAAGTCCAACCGGAAACCAATCTGTGCCAAGGCTATTGTCTACTTCTTTTTTGTTAAAAAGTTTGCCCCATACATGTGAATCCTCATTAAGTACGCCGTGCTCAATATAATAATAGCCTGTCATGTCTGTATCTGGCTGAATCCTATCTGTCATGGTCACCATCATAAGGGGATAAGTCTTACGAGATGTTATGGCAGGATCAGAAGACGTCGCAGGCATTTTAAAGCTATTCACAGCCTCTATAAGCCTTTCTATATATTCTTCTGTGACAATATCATCAGCATCAACAAAAGTTACCCAGTCGCCTTCTGCAGCTCTAAGGCCTACATTCCTTGCAGCTGACACACCGCCGTTTTCTGTATGGATCACTTTTATATATTGAACTTCTGACAGTTTATCAGTAAAATTTGATGATATCTCACTAACACGTATGTCATTGTAATTGGCAGCTATCTTATCACACACGTTGGCACTACCATCCGTAGATCCATCATCTACAATTATTATCTGCAAATTCCTATAGGTCTGTTTATGTACTGAATCTACGCAAGCCTTTATCATATTGCCCGTATTAAATACCGGTATAATAACAGAAACAAGCCCATCAAAGGGCTTGTTTCCGAATTCATTCATAATGTCTTCACAATCACTCATATTCTCGTTGGTATTATGGCTATATTTGCTCATTAGCAATTCCTTTTTGCTTTTCATAACAGCTGCTAAAAGTTGATAACCTTTACTTGAACAGCTCTGTCCACCATCTGCCATAGTCCATTGGATCTGCTTTAAGATTCACTATATCAGGCATGACTGAGATTTTTGCTTCCACACCTGAAACTTTTCTTAGGAGCATATTTTCAAGTGATTCTTCATTCACGATTATATGCTCTGCCTTTCTAGCGGAAGACACATACTTCCTGAACGTATCAGGCGACAGTGGCTGAAGCTGCCCGTTACGTCTTTCGCTGTACAAAAGAACCATCTTATCGCTTCTGTAATGAACCGGCAACTTACCACAAGGAAAAAAGACCCTGTCGCATCCAAGCTTTGGAGCTATGGAAGATACTGTAAAATTCTCCCACTTAAAGACATCCATCCTGTTTTTAGGATCTCCGTCCATAAGAAGAAAGCTTGTGCCATCAGCATCAAGATCATTCTGGTTATAGGTATTGCCCATCACCATGATATGATGCTCACTATCCCGGCGCAGATTCTCTGCTCCGAGATATGCGATCAGCTTTTTCATCAGCTCATATATTCCATTTTCTGACTGATCCTCTTTGATCAGTGTAAAACAGTCAATTGCCAGATTCATAGTTTATGTTTACGATGCTCCGCTTCCTCTGAATACGACGCTTACGGTCTTGAAGAGTATACGGATATCAAGTCCAAGAGACCAGTTGTCAATATACTGCAAATCAAGCTTTACGATTTCGTCGAAATCTTCTATATCACTTCTACCGCTTACCTGCCACATTCCTGTAAGACCAGGGGTCATACTAATACGGCGTCTGTAGTATTCATTGTATTGTTCAAATTCTTTTTCTGTCGGTGGTCTTGTACCAACAAGGCTCATATCGCCTTTCAAAATGTTGAAAAACTGAGGGAACTCATCAAGACTTGTCTTACGGATAAATGCTCCAACCTTTGTGATTCGTGGATCATCCTTGATCTTGAACATAAGTCCTGTCATCTCGTTCTGAGATTCAAGTTCCTTTTTTCTCTCCTCAGCATCAATATACATTGATCTGAATTTATAAATCTTAAATCGTCTTCCGTTTCGTCCTATCCTGACCTGTGAGAAGAAGATAGGACCTGGAGAATCAATCTTGATCGCTATTCCAACAAATATAGTAAGTATGACTGTAAATATTGATCCAACAAGGCCGCCCAATATATCAACCATTCTCTTGATGATAAGGGCTCTGTATCTGCCTGTTCCCTTGGAATAGGTTACTACAGAATAGCCGCCCAGCATACCGATGGATGTTCTTCCTCTCATACCAGGGAGCATTACGCAGTAGTGAACTGTAACACCCATGTCAGAGAAGGCATTGATTACATCTGCAAGTGCATCCTGTGAACTTCCCGGAGTATAGATAAACACTTCATCCAGGGGCATTGTAGTAACTGTCTTAACAAGGTCTTTACGATCAGAAATAATCTTAACGCCTCTTATTACCTGATCCTTCATATCCTGATCAAGGCATACAGCACCAACTATGGCATAGTTAATATCAATGTGATGCTGAAGGTGTCTTATAGTTCTTTCTAAGTGCTCTTTTTCTGCAAGTACCAGTATCTTAACTGCTGTTTCTGCATTCTTCCAATAAGCTACCAGAATACGTCTTACAAGCTGTCGAGTAAGTACTGTAAGTAGATAATCAAGGACTATAAAATAGAACATTACAAGACGTGAGAATGTTCCGCCTATGTTCAGCAAATAGTTGATAACTGTAGTTGTCAGAACTATTGCAAGTTCATATTTCATAACTGCGTAGGATTCCTGAGGAAGTCTACGTTTCATGAAATCTCTATTTGCATCAACTCCAAAAGAATAAATACCTGATACCATTATAAGGATAAGACATACAAGGAAATGTGTCTTTTGTGAATCCATGTCCACAAAATTCTGCCATCTTAAGTATGTTGCGGCTATAAAAGAAAGAAATATTATAACTGCATCCAAAAACCAGATCAGATACCTGATAGTGTATTTGTTGCTACCATTCATCTTACTTTTTCCCCATCCCTTTTATTAAACAAGCTAAAAATGCATGCTCCCAAGAACAAAAGCACATAGTTTCTGCCAATATATACAGATACAAGATGTGCCTCTACGATAGTATAAATACTAAGGCACGTCAGTATTACAAGAAGGTACCCATCCCTCTTTTTCATACAATCCATATATAATATCAGCAAGAGTACTATAACACAGAGTGCGGGTATGATTCCATACCAATATACAAGTCTGCACCATCCCATATCAAAATAGTACTCGGTATCTCCGCCAGCAAAAAGCTTCCAGCTCTCTATAGCTCCGGGATGTGCGTCCCAGTTCCAGTACAGGTTCATGATCCTTCCTGTCAACAGCTTATCGATAAACTGGACCTTTTCAAACCATGGCATCCAAGTATATTTGCTGACTATCGCTGCCCATATTGAAAATCCTATTGAAAAAAAGAATCCGGCAAAGCCTAAAATATAGACCCACAGATACTCTCCAAGCGCTTTTCCTTTTATCTTAATACCATTCACCATAAAGGAGCAGATAATGCCAAGGGCAATAAGTGCAAAAGCTGTATCGCATGATGTCATGCGGAACAATGCAATGTTCAATATAAACAAAGCTAAATAATAATACCACTTTAACTTATCAGAATAAATATATATTCCAAGAAAAAGGATCATCATGAACATGCAATGAAATGCATTGGCATTACCAAAGCCAAATACATACAGCATTGTACCATCAGCATGTTCTGCCATAAGCCTTCCAAAAATACCTGTAAGTGACAAGAAGATAAGAACAGCTGAGCCAATCAGATTCTCATAGAAAAAGAGCCTTAATTTACTCTTTATATCCAGTCCTTTACATGCCCAGATAAATACAAGAAATCTCATCATGTCATTTCGGCCGCTTGTCTTGTAAGTTATTACCGCTACGGCCATAAGGACAATGAACATGATACCTTCTCTAACATCTATGCCGCATATATGCTTGGAATCATTAAGACTACCGGATGATGCCATTTTAGCGTCTTTGACGATACTAATAAGGATGGTCAGACATGCTATAAGAAATGTCACACGAAACACATAACTCTCATATGCAAAGTGAAAGTCGCTCTTATCAAGATAAACAACGATCATCTCAATCGTCAGCATGATATCGAACAAAAGGTTTTGCAGTTTATTCAGTTTTTCTTTTCCCAAAAGGTCCCCAATAATATTCTGCATTAATACTCTGTCCAGTTCGCCCTTTCTACACCTGTTATCGACTCAATACCATAATAGGTTTCCATCTCTGTATTGGTCCAATATCCCGGATCCTCTGTTATATCAAGAACATAAGCAAAAGAATATTTATTTTTAAAATCAGGTCTGAGCATAGGAACTTCTATTGCGTTAGCGCCCTCTGCTGCCTTCTGGGTAAGATATGTATCACGCTCTGTCTCTTCACGATAGATTCTTCCAAGATCAGCTCCGCTGTCCACATACTCAAAGAACATATGTACGAACATAAGAGCTATAAGGCAGGAACACGCTGCATAGAAAGCTTTATTAAGTTCTGATGTTTTATCCTCGAGCTTAATATCAGAAATTCCCTGACATATTGCTATTGTAAGATAGATACCAGCTCCAAAGAATGCTCTTCCTTGCGGCTCTGCTGTCATGATAAGGCTGTAGGCTGTTGCCAGGAAAAGGAAACCGTACAGGAGCATATTATGAAGCTCCATATAAGTCTTACCCATAATCCTAAGTATTATGAGTAGTACGATAAACATGCAAATCAGAATCAGGAAGTTATCCCTTATAAGAAGAGTTGTCTTCTGGATTCTTGCGATCATTCCAACGATACCGGTGTGCTCTTCTTCTACAAAAGAAGCTCTTATATAGTTACCGGGAGCAAGTATCATAATTGCAAAACCGATGACCATACCGATAAAACCTGTGATCATCCATGGCATTATTTGGTTGCCGTACACTGCTAAAGATAAAGTGTCATCTGTTTTTGTGATATTATGCTTTCTATTGTAGAAGATAGTCGCAAAGTATATGAGTAAAAGAAGGATTGCGCCACCTGATGTATTCTCACTGCACCATCCTGCTACAACTCCAAAGAAAAACATACCTATGCACCTTAAGATGCTTCCTTTAGAACCTGCTGTTAGCCAACGTCTGTATAGTGTAAGGAATCCAAGTATTATTCCTGTAGTAATAAGATAATTACAGGATGCATATTTCAGAAGTATAGTTTCTGCAAAAGATACTCCAAAAATCCATATCATAAGCACGATAAAAAGGTACAGCCTATAATCATACTTATTCCTTCTATCTACATGAACATAGATAAAGAGAGTCAGAAGGACGAATACTCCAGCTGACAGGATGTTGAAAAGCATTACCGAATGAAAATAGAACACTGTCCTTAATATAATATGAGCAACAGATCTTCCGGTCCAGTGCATATACTGATCATATTCCTGAGCAAAGAGATCAAAAAAACTCCCTGCCTTACTGACATTAGCATAGTAGTTGTAATCATCTCCCATAAGAGGTGTCAGTATCATAAAGAAAAGAACAGTAAGATAACATGCTGCTATTTCAAGTATGAACAGTCTTTTTCTCCATTTATCATCTAAATTTAATATATGCATTGTGTACTCTATCCTCGCAGTAGTTAAGTTTGCTTATTATTTATAACATGAGTCTTACATATACATGCTTATTATTCTTGTATATTAGAATTAATGCGGTTTCTTTAGCTGAGATATAAAATATTTCCTGTAAATGGAATCCTTAAGAAGTCCATGTTTTCTTCCAACATAAAAATATTCCCGTCTAACAATTCCCGGATGTTTCTTACAATAGTTAGTAAGCTGACTATCGCTTATTCCTATGCTTACAAGTGGATCATCTGTATTATTGAACAGCAGCTTATCATCTGATCTTGCTGCACCTGAAACCGAGTTAACGTCCATCTGCCTCAGATAGAAATCCATATCTATAAGCCAGCTAAGATTTCTATCGAACTTAATCCCTTTATTTCTATAAATAGTAGCACTTGGTGCTCCTATTGTATTACCAATATAAAGATTTCGTATATCACTCTTTATTATCTTTAGGTCATCATCCTTGATGTGCCTTGCATAGCGCCAATCGCTTGATACCTGCATGCTTCCGGAAAAAGCGAAAGGTGCATTAGATTTATCAAGTAGCTCAACATACTTTCCCAGGCTATCAGATTCTGTGAACCAGTCGTCATGAAACATCATCTTAATATATTCGCCACCTGCATTCTCTATAGATGAGTTCCAGTTATCTCCAGGTCTCCCTGTTGATCTGTGTCTTATATACTTAAGATCCATGATGTCCTGAAAATTTAAAGCAATATCTTTACATGAAACACCATCAGGATTTATATCGCCTGCGCAGGTACCTGACTTGTCATTTGAATCAGAAATCAGTTTAGAGCTATCAACATCATCGCTGACTATAACTTCGAAATCCTTAAAATCCTGAACAGCTATGCTTTCAAGAAGTTTCTTAAGTCCTTCCGGATTTTTATAAACGGGAATGCATATAGAGACTTTAACTTTTTTATCTTCTGACTCAATCATTCTTAACCTCTTATCGCAGACAGTACCAGTCTATTACCATACCAATGTCTGGCAATTATCCTATTATCCCCGGCGAAGTATCACATGTCCTAAGTGTCTTAATCTCTTGTACATCTTCTGAAATACTGTAGGATTATCGAACCTTGGATACTTACTGTTCTCATCGTCCCACTTATGGAATGAGAATGGATCGATACCCCTTGTTTCATCAAATGTCTGCTCTCTGCCAAAAAATCTTGCAACTTCTATAGGAGCAAACTTGCAGCCTGCTTCTTCAAGCTCCTTATGATGATGACAGCACAAAAATCCGTCTTCATTATACCAGCCATAGAAACTCTGCCATGGAAGATTAAGCTTTTCAGGAAGCTCAAGAAGTTTTCTGCTTCTAATTCCGACGCTGTTACCAACTCTTATGATCACACCGTCAGGATCTCTGTAAGTTATGGTGTCGCCTTCAGGTGGAAGGGGCCATGGAGATCCGATGTAATCATAATCAAGGAATTCGTCTCTCCACTTATCAGGATTAACGATAAAGCCGTCATAGTGGACCAGCATGATGTAGTCTGTATTTATATGTTTATGAATCTCATATACACATGCATAGTTGAACTTATCTATGTTATCGATCTTATCTATATGAGAATATCTTATGCTCTTTGGAAGTCCAAAGGGTTTTTTATCTGTAATCAAAACTACGTCGCCAAAGTCTATACCGCGCATGGAATACTCCATGGCTTTAATAGTAGCCCTAACCTTAACACTTGTCATGGCTACGAGGGTGACATTTGGGAGCTGCAGTTTACCATTTATATACTCGGCCATTATCAACCTCAGATTCCAATAACTATATTTTTCAAGATACCAATTCGTTAGTGTTATCTTTATTTATGAAAATCGTAGATTCAAAATGTAATAACAAACTGATATATCTAAAATTATCTTTTAAACTTACGCATCACATGATGATAAGCTTTGCGGCAAAAGCGTCCAACTGTCAGGTCGAGCCTTGCCATAAGCTTTTTAAATCCGCTTATCCTCGGCATAACAAGGTATCCGTACTCATCAAGGTGATCAAGAAGGTACTTAGGGTACCTGTCATCCATCTCAACTCTTGTAAACTCAGCATCTCTTCCAAGAAGGTCTCTTCCGAGTATAAGCTGATCCATAGTCTCAGCAAGGATCTCTCTGTCGTTATATTCCTGATGAGCTGCTGCCTTAACCTTGATACCTATACGCTTTGCAGCATTGGTTTCATGATGGCCGCCCATATATCCGAAATGCCATCCGCCTTCAGGAACTCTTACAGATCTTGGATCTGTAGTTGCTATCTGGTCGCGAAGACGTACTATTCCATCTTCCGGAATCTGACTTATGCTTGTGATCTTGGTTCCAAGCCACTTACGCTGCCTTTCAGGTATCTCAGGGAATTCACCTTCTGTTTCTAAGAGCTTACCTGATATCTCCATCATGTTAAAAAAGGCATAGAAGTTATCCTGTGCAAGGTGATAAACCTTGGAAGGATCAAAGTTATCTACTACCCATTTAAGTGCCTTGGGAGATGGAATCTCATCACAGTCACTAAGCATGATGATATCCTTATCTGTAGCATCCTTTAGGCCTTCTATAAGGTGATTCTTCTGGAATACATCTCGCTCAAAAGCGTTAACATCAGTTGGATTCTCGTCCACAACAATATATGTGATCTTGTGAAGGAAATCCTTGAACATATCCTTGTGCTTTTCAAAACACAGCTCTTTGGGCTGACCTGAAAAGGTTGTAGTAGCCTCTTCTATAATGAAGCGGTCAACATAGGGATCCAGTATGTTAAGCCTAAGCTTCAATATATCTAATTCATTAAAAAATGGAAAACAATCGTAAACCATCAATTACCCCTGTTCCTAATAAGTAAAAATCAATATCTAATCATTCAACGTACTCTGCAACAGTACATCTCAATGATCTATGATCAAGTATACTCATTCAATAATGCCGTAATTTGCGTTCAATCTTCCATAACGCTCTTCCAAGCATCCAAGTCTTATAAATATACTGGCTTCTAAGAAGCTGCATCTTCCTTGCAAATCCTGTGGCCTTCGCGGCTTTCTTTTCATAGATTCCGGAAGTCTTCTTAAACTTTTTAAGTTCCTTTCTGCATTCATCAGCAGTAAAGAGCCTTCCCTTCCTGTCCATATAGTGGAAAAAGCTGTATATGTTCTGCTCAGATGCCCAGTATCCGTTGGACACATTGTGCCTAGCCCAGTACTTTGGAGCGATCGCAAACTTAAGCTCATCGCTTGAAAGTGCCGCAAGTACTGCAAATGATGAGTTAGATGCTACAAGGTATCTGGCATTTTTGACAGTTACATAATCTTTGCCCATATCAAAGTGATGAGCTTCTACTTCAGGAAGAACCTTTCTTGCAGACTCTACGTCTTCTGTTACTATCATGAACTCCATGTCTGGACGTATCTTCTTCATCTGCTTCATGGCTTTTAGCCAATAACTTCTTCCAAGGAAAAGTTCAGGGCTTGATGAGTACTCTCCGCCTCGCATATTAAGTATGCAAAGGTTATCTTTGGTGTACTCTTTGGAATCGTATTCGGGTTTAACTTTGAGCCAGTCCTTGATCTTGTCCTTATATTTAATAAAATAGGATTCCGCCTGAAGATTACCATACAAAAGGGTGTTATCTTCTACATCATGGATGCTGTCATCCGCGCCACTGACATAGATTCCCTTATCCATATCAGAGCGTGACGTACCAAGATAGATCCTTGTATCATCATCATTCCAGATATGCATTTTCTCTTTGTCCTGCTCAGAAATCTCTACGCCGCAGTCGATATCCATGAAATACATACCGTTTGATGAATGAATATTATTGCCGAACTGGGCGGGATTAGCTATTCCGAATTCGCATCCCTTCTCAGCTGCAATGGCTCTTGCCGTTACATAGACAAAGAGTTGGTTGCCCAACCCCTGTCCTTTTATCATCTGTGTTCCTATCATATCAGTGGATTATGTGACGTCCTTCTAATGTGGTCTGTTCTATCTTCTCGTTACGAACCTCATAAATTATATCACACTTCTCTATTGTATTAAGTCTGTGGGCTATGATGACCATAGTCTTCTTGCCGTGGAAACTGTTAACTGCTTCCATAACTGCTGCCTCTGTCTCGTTATCAAGAGCAGATGTAGCCTCGTCAAACACAAGGATCTCAGGATTGTGATACAGCGCTCTTGCGATACCTATACGCTGTCTCTGACCACCTGAAAGTCTTACACCTC
>JAEEGL014150604.1_pt1 | contig 18074 bp, 19 predicted proteins | sample 9134231 | NCBI WGS metagenome assembly JAEEGL01 (sample SAMN16246548, study PRJNA631951) | gut metagenome | biome: gut microbiome; feature: rumen; material: fiber-attached | host: Bos | place: Iran: Karaj | collected 2018-10 | reverse complement strand
TTTATTATCCATGATTTCACGGATATTGAAGCCTGACTTAACTTGGCCCAAAGTGTTTTTCATGATGGTATTAGCAATAAATGGGCCCCATTTACTGGAGAACCAAGTAACAACTTCACCTGAATCGCCAGATTTTCTGGATTCTGGATATTCTTTTGTCCAATAATCATATACAGCTTTATCTGTAACATATTTTAATTTCGATTTAACAAACTCGGCGTCCGTAAAACACTGAGGAATATCAATAAAGGTTGCTCCTGCTGGGTCAGACATAAGAAGGAGAGCGGCATTTCTAAACATATGTTGTCCAAGTGGCCCGAAGAAACCTTGATTGTTCGGGTCAAAGAGGCTTTGTAACATGCTGATTCCCTCTTGTACGATAAAGTCTTTTTGATCTTCGTCGGTAAATTCGAACATATTCATACCTACTGGGTGCTCAATATCAGCAGGATCAAAGTAGATTACATCGTCGATGCGCTCCTCTGGGACACGTTTCAAAATGGCTTCAACAGCATCACCGTGTGGATCAATAAAGGCAAATCCACGCCCATCGCACATATCCTGGAAAGCTAGGTTTTCAAGGAAGACGGATTTACCCATGCCAGTTTGGCCGATGATGTACATGTGGCGACGACGGTCATCTTCTTGCAGATAAATAGCTTTCTTTTGACCACGGAATTCGTTGGTACCCAGAAATAGGCCTTCAGTTGCAAGTTTAGCCGGGCCATCAACCTGTTTGACTAATTGACGTTCAACGGAAGTGCTAGGAATTGCATTTTGCTCTGGAAGGTGATAAATGGAAGCTAACTCAACGCTATTCAAAACATTTTGATTGGTGCCAACTGGAAAGAATCTAAAGGTGTAGTCTACCACTAATTTTTTGATGTCTCTACTGGGATTAACACTAAAGCTATTTAGTTCTGGTGAATTAAACTGTGAAAACGCTGATACGATGCTGTTATTGATAGCTTGAGAACGAGCTTCGGAAGCTGAACTAGCAATTACTCTTACTAAGGTTTCGAAGACTGGATATTTCATTTTGTTAGTGATGGCGGTTATCTCATCTTGTTTAACTCCGGAAATAGTGGTTTGTTCAGTTTTTTCATGCTCGCCCGGCACTTCAAAGGGGGCCTTGAGAACATCCATAGCTAGAGCACCAATGCCAGCACCTACGCTTTCGGTGGTCTTTTTGCCTTTGCTTAAGTTTTCGATGTACTGTTTAGCCTTGTCAAACCAAGTTTTTTGTGCAGGTCGGAACAAAAGTTGTACAGCCGCACCTTCACCTTTGTTCAAACCAGAAAGTGCCGTTAGCATGGCCATTTGCGCATCACGTTTGGTTTCTTCGTAGGTAGCGATTGGCAGGAATGATTCTTTATTGAGCGTTAATTCTGTTCCCGCAATCGCATCAACGCCGCCACCCCCTTCAAAGATATTCTCTTCCCATTTTTCCTCAAGGCGTGCTGAAGGATAAGCTGATTGAACCGCTTGCCTCACTGTTTCTGTGAGAACAGCAGGGACGATAGCATAGTATCTGATCATATCTCTGGTGGCGATGATTTCAAACGAAAAATGCCTCTGGCCATAAATTCGAGATTTGATGCCTTTAGTAATGGTAGACGCAAGAATCGAATACATCACTTGAGCTTTTGAGATAGCTTCATTGGCAATATCTCTTTCATCACGACTACCAGCTTCGATGTCTTCGGTGGACGGTGGTAAATGAATGAGAAGTGGCACCATCTTGAGGCCGCGCTCAAATTTTTTTGCTTTGCGAACCTTTGAAATTTTGGTACCAAAAACAATAGCAATAAGGAGTATTGCCGCTAGAACCATAATAAGAATGACCACCCGAGGATCCATTACGGCCTTCCTTCTCTGTAATTATTGTTGTAATTTTTACTAAAACAGATATGAGAGATCATGATGCTACCTCCCTTTTGAAACTATGTTTGATGTACTTTTTGACAGCATTTTGCCTGACAATTTTGTAAAATTTATCCGGGACAATTTCGCCTTTATCGAATTCTTTAGTGGCACGAATGGTTGTTTTTAACGCTTCTGGCGAGATGGTAAATTTCTTTTCACTGAATTCTTTCGAATCAATTGAATCATTGATATCTGGATTAGTAGAACCTGAATTCTGACTAGGTACTGTCTCTTTATTTTTGTAGTCTGGTGGCATATAGTCAAGGTTGACAACCTTACCTAGCCTCTGAGTGTTATCTGTATCTAGGGCATCTTCAGGCGCTTTTTGGTCTTTTTCATTGGCTTTGGCTTCTTGTGGTCGGTCGATGGTTTCTGGCGTAATTCCCTGTTTTTCTACATTGTTTGCGGTTTCTACTACATTCCAAGTGGCATTTTCATTGGCTAAATTGAGATTGGAATTTTCTGGTTTTTCTTCAGGATTGGCCGGAAAATCTTCTTTTTTGGTTGCAAAAGAATTTGGTTCTAGGTTGAGATTGGGACTTTGACCATTGTTCATATGCTTATTTTATCATACTTATATTTTTTTGTAGACTAAAAATTCAGCTAAAATGAGAAAAAGCGTGATTAAGGCGATTGTCCAGAGGTTGATGGCGCCAAAAGAACGTGCCATAAGGAACATAATCGGCCCAAAAGAAATGATTGCCGAGCAAAGATAATCTTTGCCGCGAAAAGTTTCTTTTTTAAAGGCAATACGTTCAAAAGTAAATAGGAACAGCGTAATCAAGCCAAAAACTGCAATATAAACTGTTGTAAAAAATAATAAAACTCCGAACGGCCCAATTTCCGTCGGAGAAATTAGATTCATCATAAGAATCAACGCTGCGAGTGCCACAATACTTACGATAAAAAGAATCCGGTTATGTTTCATAACCTTATTATATCACAACTGGTAAATGCCCCCAAGTTTTTTGGAAGGGGGCGGGGGTTATCCGGTACCTAAATAGATTAAATATTGACCGCAACCCTGATCCGCCTACCCTTTTGACCGCTTCACATAAGGTGAAGCAAATGTCCTTGCTGTTTATTTCTCTTACTCTGGTTTATGTATTTAAAAGGTGCTAGTAAAAGATTTCTCAGCGCGCTCAACGCTATTTCTTCGCGGAGCTCTAGGTAATTCCTAGATTGTAATTTATGGCTAGAAATTACCTTTTCGCCCGCCAAGGTTTATGGTTTATTCTTCATTCTCTTTCGATTCATTTTTGTTCCTTTTTTAACTGTTTGTTTTAGTCATCACGACTATTTTTATACTAGCATAAACATAATAAAAAAGCAATAGATTTGTTCAACTTTTTTGATGTATTTTTTACAATATTATTCCCAATTCTTCCCTGTTCAAATTTTTTATTCTATTTGTTGTTATTTTTACAACATTTAGTGTGTTTGGCCCACTTTTTTTCATGCTTTATTGTAGTTTTCACCCTGGTGTGATATAATTAAATCAGTTGGGGCTGAAAAAGCTTAGACGGGATATTAACAGTTACAAGGCGCACCGATTGAATACCGTAAGTATTAATAAGTGCTAAAAACACGAAAACCGCGCATGTCATGTACATGCCGGCTTATGCCTAATTATTTCAGGCTGGTTCTGATCTAAGGTCTCGTAGGACCAGGATTATCATATAACGAGAATAAGGTTATTTAATTGGCGAGAAATAGCTCGAAAAGTAGCCATGGCATTCATCAGTTTCGTTTCCTGCCGCTGATGATATAGGCCAAGATGAAACAGAAAACTATGTGCGTAGAATTGTAGCCAGGTGATGTTTCGGACCCGGAGGCAGTATCCGGCAGCTCCACCAACTAATTTGATTTGTAGGAAAGACTTATATTAATTATTTTGGACGTAAAACCAAAATAATTTAATAAAAAGTGAATGATTTCTTAGTGACTATAAAAAATGGAACCAAAGTTCCAATTTTTTTATGAAAATATACTACCAAGTAAAAGAAATAAGACCGGTAACTGCGAGGAAAACCGGTCTTATAAGTAGAGTGTGGAGTTATTTTGGCTAATTTTTTGTTTTGACCTTTTGAATAATTTTTTTATTCAAAAGCTACCTCTATAATAGCGCGAAAAAATGGCCTTGTCAATAGTTTTTTTGAACAATTTTTGTACTTTTTTGGCAAGTTTTCCACAAGCAGTTTGGCCGAACTGGGGCGCTTTTTTTGGCGCATATTTAAAAATCAAAGAAACGTCATAAAAAATGTTTTTAAAAAGCGTAAATAATACTTGGGGGTTGTAGTTTTTATCTTCTCGTGCTACTAGAAAGACCATGACAAGTATAATTCATTCAATGGTGCCTTATGGTTTTGAAGGCAAACAAGTAGAAGTAGAGGGCGACATGCATCGTGGTCTGCCTGCTTTCAATATCGTAGGCATGGCCAATAAAACAATTAACGAAGCCAAGGAACGGGTACGCAGTGCGATTTCGAACTCTGGTTTTTCGTTCCCTGACAAAAAAGTAACTATTAATCTAGCGCCGGCCGAGCTTTTAAAAGATGGCACCTACCTAGACCTGCCGATTGCTCTCTCTGTGCTGCTTTTGTCTGGACAGCTAATTAGAAGTGACGTTAGTAGCAAAGCGTTTGTGGGCGAGTTATCTTTAAATGGAGAAATAAAACCAGTAAGAGGAATTATTAATATCGTTGAAACGGCAAAAAGAGCACATTTTGATAGGGTTTATGTGCCAATTAAAAACTTATCACAGGCCTTACTAGTAGAAGGTATAGAGGTCTGTGGTGTAAGATCGCTGCAAGAACTTTTTCTAGTTTTAAAGGGGCAAATGGATGCTGATGAGACTGAACCTTTAAACGACGGCTTTGCGATAGACCATGAAGACCAAGAAGGGCCAATCTTAGACCATATCAGAGGACAGAAAATGGCTAAAAGAGCTATGGAAATCGCAATTGCCGGCCATCACAATATTCTAATCTCTGGTCCGCCAGGAGCAGGTAAAACGTTATTAGCTAAGGCGGCGGCAAATTTATTACCTGATTTAACACCGGACGAAATGATTGAAATCACTAAAATCTATTCCATCGCGGGGCTTTCAACAGATGAAGTCGTAAAAAAACGACCGTTTCGTAATCCTCATCATACAGCTAGTTCGATTTCTATCATCGGTGGAGGCGCGGGAGCTACACCAGGCGAAATTTCACTGGCTCACAAAGGTATCCTATTTCTAGATGAAATTCCAGAGTTTCCTCGTTCGGTACTAGAGGCATTGAGGCAGCCTTTAGAAGATAAAAGAATAACAATCTCAAGAGCAAATCGTAAATCGGTTTATCCGGCTGATTTTATGCTGGTAGCCACGATGAACCCCTGCCCTTGCGGCTATCTGGGGGATCCGACACATGAATGCAAATGTACAGAGATACAAATTCAAAACTACCACAAGAAATTGTCTGGTCCCCTATTTGACCGAATCGATATGAATATAGAGGTCGAAAGAGTGGAGAACGGAGATTTAAGAAAGACTATTTCAACGAAAAACAATGAACATAATGTTGTAAAAAATACTATAACAGAGGCGATTAAGCGCCAAAATGCCCGTTTTGGTCAGGACGGTATTTACAATAGTTCCCTTTCTTCGTTTGACGTGTCACAAAAATTGAAATTAAGTTCGGAAGCGGAAAAGCTTCTAGCTGAGGCTTCTGAAAGATTGAGCTTATCAGCACGGGCTTATTTTAAAACTATTAAAGTCGCTCAAACCATTGCCGACTTAGACGCATCTGATTTAATTCTGCCAAAACACCTAGCTGAAGCATTGACTTTTCGGAGACGATAATGTATAATTGTCAACAGTTTAATTCAAGAGAAGAAAGGACTACTATAAAAAAACAACCACGCACTCGTCTAAACGGAGAAATTCGTTATCCTGAGGTACGCGTTATCGGTTCTAGTGGCGAGCAACTGGGCATTATGTCTAGTCGTGAAGCACAGCTTCTGGCGAATGAACAGGGTGTTGACTTAGTGGAAATTGCCGCTAATGCTAACCCGCCGGTCGTGAAAATCATCGATTGGGGCAAGTACCAGTACCAAAAGATGAAAGAAGAAGCCAAAAATCGGAAGAAAGCTCGAGAAAAACAATCTGAGCTGAAACAGATGAAGATTGGTCTTAAGATTTCTGATAACGACCTAAACATTAAAATCCGCAAAATGCGTTCTTTCCTAGATGACGGCGACCGCGTGAAGATTATGATTGTCTTTCGAGGCCGTGAAATGGCTCACAAGGAGATCGGTTCGGAACTTTTGAATAAAGTGACCGATTTACTTGGAGAAGACATAGTTATAGAAGGCAAAGCGCAGATGAACGGGCGAAATTTATCAGTACAAGTTCGAAAAAAGTAATTTCCTACTTTCTAGGCTGTCTGATGGCACTTTCGGGGGATAATATTAACTAATAATAAAAGGAAAACTATTATGCCGAAGTTAAAAACGCATAAAGGTACCGCGAAAAGAATCAAAATTACTGGTTCTGGTAAACTGGTAAGAGAGCGGGCTTTCGGGAATCATATTCTCGCGAAAAAATCTAAAGCCAGAAAACGCAACATGAAAACTGCTGCAACGATTAATGGCAAAATTGCAAAAAACGTTAAGAAAGCATTGGGGGTGTAATTATGAGAGTTAAAAGAGGAGTCGCGGCACACGCGAAACATAAGAAAATTTTGACTGCTGCTAAGGGCATGCAACACGCTAGGACGCGAAGTTTTCGTCTTGGTAAACAAGGCGTGATTAAAGCTTTACAGTATAGTTACAGAGATAGAAGAACTCGTAAACGTGATTTAAGAGCTCTTTGGATTACACGCATTAACAATGCCTCAAGAGAACTTGGTCTTTCCTACTCACAACTGATTGCGGGGTTGAAAGCTAAGAAAATTAATCTTGATCGTAAAATTCTAGCAGATCTTGCTGTGAATGATCCTGAAGCGTTTAAGAAAATTGTTAATACGGTGAAGGAGAAATAAAATGGCGATTTGTGAAATTACTGGCAAAGGTAAGATGTATGGTCATAATGTATCTTTTTCTCAGAGACATACACGCAAGGTGTTTAAACCTAATGTGAGTAAGCGTACTTTGATTATCAACGGTCAAAAAGTGAAATGTAATGTTTCTACTTCGGCGTTACGCACGTTGAGAAAGAAAGGTTTGATCGAAAGCCCAAAAGCACGTGCTGAGAAAAAGAACAAATAATTTAATTTGTCTAGCAAAAAACTCCGCCGTTTAAAACGGTGGAGTTTTTTGCTAATTCGTACGTTTATTTAGCTTCTCCAGGTTCTTCATCAACGCGAGAATAGGTGTCATGAAAATCTCTAGGATTAACAGCATACATATCATCTGGATTGGTGATATTAATAAAGCTACCTCTTGGCATATTCATCTCGTCGCCCCATTGTGAGATGGTAAGGTTTTCGTGAATTTCAACAAACTTTTGCGGTCCACCAGTTGGTTTAAATACTCCTGGATGTTCTGGGTCGACTTCATACTTTTGTTTGAACTTGGCATCACCGATAATCCATTGGTTGGTGTGGCCATTACGATCAACCACGGGATTGCCATCAGAGTCAGTCTTGGTAACAATCCAGCCGGGTTCGCCTGTGTTTTCGTCTATTTCAACTTTACTTACTCTCTCTTGAATAGGATTCCCGTTTTCATCTTCACTCCAAGATACTACTTCTGCCCCTACTTCTCCTTGTTTAGCAGAAATTCTAGCATGCTTAGTAGCAGTAAATGCCTCTAAACTACCGTCTGCAAGGCCAGCTTCAACATATTCTTTTGTGTCAACTTTACGGTAATCATCCATGTTTTCCCAACCAGTATCACTAGCGATTTCCTGATTGTTGGTTTCTTTTTCCAAATTAACCATATTACCTCCTTTATTTATACTAGTTCTAGTTTATCATATCTGCTAGATAATTGCAGTTTTAAAAGGCAAAAATCCACCCGATAAGGGTGGATTTTTGATATAAGCCTGCTTTAAGCCGGGTTCTGTAACCATATAATGATGGTTGGCAATCATCTATCTTGGCGCTACATTGCTATAACGCTCTAGCGGTGAGCGTGCGTCCTCGAGCAGAGGCGAATAGCACTCCTTGCAACAGGTAGGGTTTGCCGCCGCACTGTATCGCTACTGCGCGTTGTGGGCTCTTACCCCACTCTTTTCACCCTTACTCCCAAAAAGGGGGCGGTATAAGTTTCTGTGGTACTTTCCCTATCCTTGCGGACGGTCGCCGTTAGCGACTACCTTGCTCTATGTTGCCCGGACTTTCCTCTTTTTAAAAAAGCGATTGCCTTTTAGGCTCCTCTTTATTATATCATTTTCGGAGGGTTTCGTCTATGGCGCCATTAGCTTCAGAATCAGCAATAGTGTTTTGAGCTCTTGGAACATGTGTGAACGAAACTGCTTCAAATGCTTGAAGTTTAGTCTGGATGTCTTGATAGATGGACAGAATATCCTGGTTTTTAACCTTGAAGATACCGTTCAATTGATTTACTACCATTAGACTATCAGAGATAAAGTGCACTGTTTTGAAACCAAGATTTAGAGCGCGTTCGATTCCCTTGCGCATGGCATAGTATTCTGCAACTCGGGATGTGGCAAAACCAATGAATTCGCCGTTTTTTTCAATAATCTTGCCCGATTCATCATGGATACAGTAACCGATGCCCGATGGTCCAGGATTGCCACGAGATGCACCATCGACATTAATAGTAACACCGTTAGCGGCATTGCGAGGCGAAACGTGAGCAGTAGTAATTTTATCCCATTCGATCTCAAGAACGGAAATTGTAGTTTCGTCTAATTTAGCGTTGCCAAAGTCTTTAATAAACTTATAAGCCGTATAGCGGTCTTTTGGCTGAGGTTTAATATCACCATTAATACCTAACTCATAAATGATATATAGATTGCTCAGTTGACTAGAGCCCTCTGGGGCAAGAAAGGTGATAGCATCTTTTAAGATGATAGAATTTGCAACTAAACCAGTATACTCAGTAAGAGAACGCGCCATGGCTTCCTCTGGTTGCTCACCAAATTGAATCTTACCTGTAGGCAGCTCCCAAAAAACCGGAGACTCAGAACGGCCCCGGCTACGTTTCAAAATCAAAACCCCATTTTCGTTTTGTACTAAACCAACTACTCGAATTCTCTGTTTCATGCCCACCTTTTAATTATGGTTAAGTATGGTTAAGGCCCTGTTGGCCTGTTTTCCCCGTAATATATACAAGGTGGGTAAGATCTTATGCGATACACCCGCAGGTGTAAGCCACGAAGTCCCTAAAACATGATTATTCAGGAAAATCATGCTGCCAACAGGGCCTAATTACATTATAACACACTCTTATAGAATTGGCGGGTCTGTCGCTTTGCTAAAGATTTCACTATAATGTAAAACATTTTGAGAGTTCCCTGTATGGTGTCATCCGCCGACTATTAAATAAAAGAAATTAATAATGCTAGTAGTACCATTAACCATCAGATGTGAAAAAACTTCCCCAAAGAGCAAAATTAGAGCATAGACAATGATAAAACCGTATTGCTCAATTTGAGTAAGGAAAACACGAACCGAATCGGGCGAAATGGCATAAAGAACTCTTGAGCCATCAAGAGGTGGTATAGGGATTAAATTAAAAAGCATAAAACCGAGGTTGACATAAACTAGCTCAGCAAAGATAAACCCTGCAATATCCGTGCCAGAACCATAGAGTGCACCTGTAAAATGTCCGATTAAAAATGCCAAAAAGGCAATTAAAAAATTCATGCCTGGCCCAGCCAAGGCGACCAGCGCCATACCCCATTCATGCCATTTGAGGTTTCGGTAATCTACTGGGACTGGTTTAGCACCGCCAAAAACTGGCGCTCCTATGATATACAGTACAACTGGAACCAAGATAGACATATAGGGATCGATATGCTTAATTGGATTAAGAGTAAGACGACCAGCATCTTTGGCTGTGCGATCACCGAGCCAATAAGCCACTAGGCCGTGAGATAGTTCATGCAGGACAACAGAAAAGACCACGATAACTAGTATAATCAATATATAGCCTATGTTAAAACTCATGTTCTAATTATACCATCTTTTGGGCGGGTCCTGCCGGGCCTTTTCCTCCCCCAAAATTGACGACAATTTTGGGGACCCCCTCCAGGCCCGTCACCCGCCTATGTAATGTTTAATTCAAAACCACCACTTCTTTACTTGCGGTTAGTGAATCTAAGTTCTTGATTTTGAGTTTCTTCTCAGTACGGGCAGTGAGCTTGAGCTCTGTGACCATGCCGTCAACGTTACCCATTGAGATTACGAGCTTTGGTTCGATCTCACGGACGGCGCGAACTGAAGAGGTGCAAAGAACGTCAGCGACGATATCGTCGAGGTTCTCTTCGATCCCACCAATGATGCCAACATGTACACCACCGACTTCCACGTCGTAAATAGTTTTGCCACTTTCTGTGGCAATACCTCGAATGGTGGCTTCGCCGATTTCAAATTCGCCTGGTCCGGTAATTTTGCCAACGGCCAAACCAGCATCGATAACCGCTTCTGAAACATTAAATTTAATAGTGGCGCTTTTAGTAATAATGGTGATCTGGTCTTGGTCTTTGCTTTCTATTTCGAACATTTTTACTCCTATCCTTTTATTAGTTTTTCTGGATCAATAATTTCAGAGATTTCCATTTCTAAGACTTCCTTGATGAAACGGTCGTGAACGCTGCGGCGATAAGAAAAGTCATCAGGTGACATAATGACGTAGTTAATAGGCTTTCCCTGCTTCTTTTCAATAATCTCCGCCCAATGGGTCAGTTTTTTGGTCCGATCATTGCCAATAATTAAAAGATCGATGCCTTCCTGACCTGGTAAACGATTAGTGACGACAAGGCCTTTCAAATAATTCTTAACTGGACGGCAGTATTCCTCCCACGTAGTTTCTTTAATGTCCTTTTCGCGACTTGTATCAATTTTTTTCGAAAAAATGTCAATAAGTGGTCGCGTGAATGGGTGTTTATTATTGACCGAGTAATAAACTTTATTGTCAAATGTTTCATTTTTAATCACGCCAATACTCTCAAGATTCAATAATTCACGACGGACTGAATTAATCTGCTCGTCAATTACCCTAGTCATTTCGCGTACATAAAAACTTTTCTCAGGATTTTCAAAAAAGAGGTTAAGAAGCTTAGCTCTTGTCTTCGATCCGAACAATTTTTCAGTAGGAGTATTATTTTCTTTGCTCATTATGTATATATTTTAGCACAAATGGATAAACTTTTTCAAGCGGGAGCCAAGTGATCTCAGGATTACGTTTAAACCAGGTCATCTGACGCTTTGCCAGATGCCAGTCGGCGTAAAAACTGAGTTTTTTAGCCTCGTCTAAAGAGATTTTACCTTCTAAATATTGCCAAACGAATTGATAAATGTCACTCTTCATGGCCTGACTACCCCAACCGTATTCTTGTACAAGTTTTTTTGTTTCTTCGTATAAATCTTCTGAGAACATTTCATCGATGCGTTTTTTCAATCTTTCACGTAAATCCTTAGTTGGATATTTGATGCCAATTAGTAAAAAGTTGCCCTTTACCTCTGTTCTGTCTGTACAACTTTTTTGTTCAATGTCTCCAATTTTCGCTCCAGTGGGGCCTTTGAAGTGGTAGTCATATATTAAAGCATCGATGTAGAGGCCTGTGCCGCCCACGATGATCGGAACTTTACCACGCGCTTTAATTTCGGCAATTTTTTGCTCAGCGTATGATTTCCAGTCTGAAACTGTGAATCTTTCGCCTGGTTCGACCAAATCTAAACCATAATGAAAAATGTCATTTTGCTCTTTCGCAGTTGGTTTGGCGGTACCAATATCCATGCCTTTATAGATTGCTCTGGAATCGGCTGAAATGATTTCGCCACCAATTTCTTTAGCAATCTGGATAGAAACACCAGTTTTGCCCGAGCCCGTCGGACCTAAAATAACAATAACGAGTGAGTTTTTTGTTCGCGGTTCGCTAGCGCGCCGGGCAAAATCTTCGCCAGCTAATCGGGACTGCGCCGGAATTATAGTTCCGTGCTCGTCTCGACTAGCTTTCTCATATTTTGCTCGGGCTTGCGAAATGCTCACGAAAAATCACTCTCGTTATTATTGCAGTTTTTCTAGGTATTCGGCGAGTTTGGTGAGTTTAACCTTGTCTTCTTTATCGCGAAGGCGAATGGAAACAACTTTGTCTTCTACATCTTTCGGGCCAACCACGAGGATTGCAGGGATCTTCATGGCGGTAGCACGACGAATCTTTTTACCGAGAGAGTCGGCAGAATCGTCTACGGTGTAGCGCAATTCGTTATACTTAAGGGGTTTATCAAGAACGATTTTGCCCAAAGTGTCAGTAATTTTAGCAACATAGTCATCGACTTTGTCATTTACAGTAACAATCCGAACTTGTTCTGGAGCACACCAAAATGGGAACCATCCACCAGTATGTTCAATGAAGACCGAAAGAAAGCGTTCGATCGAACCAAGCGTAGCGTGGTGAATCATAACTGGGCGCTCTTTTTCGCCTTTTTGATTGGTAAATTCTAGACCAAAACGTTCTGGCTGGACAAAATCAAGCTGAATAGTAGCCAACTGATGTTCCCTACCAAGAGCATCTTCAGCCATGAAATCAATCTTTGGACCGTAGAAAGCAGCTTCGCCCTCTTGTTCGAAATAATCTAGACCATTATCGATGGCAGCTTGTTTAATTTGCTTCTGGGACATTTCCCAAAGTTTTTTATCACCTAGATATTTGTCTTCATCAGAACGATAAGAGAGACGCGCACGTAGTTTTTGCATACCCATGGTTTCGTAAAGCTCTTTTACGATACCAACAAGTTTCTTAACCTCTTCCTTAATTTGGTCATTGCGGCAAAAGACGTGAGAATCATCTTGGGTAAGAGAACGTACTCTAGACAAGCCACCGAGTTCACCAGTTTTTTCGTCACGATAATCTGTAGTAGCCTCCATGTAACGTACTGGCATATCGCGATAAGTACGAGGTCGAGAGGCAAAAATTTGCGCGTGATGTGGGCAATTCATTGGTTTCATTGCAAAGTCTTCTCCGCTAACTTGAGAGTGTACCATGAAGAGTTCATCGCCAAATTTGGCATAGTGGCCAGAAGTTTTATAAAGATCGGTCTTGGTGATATGAGGAGTCCAAACTTTTTTGAAACCTTCACGGCCTCTTAAGCTTAGAGAATAGTTTGCCATCAATTCGCGAAGTTCGGTACCACGTGGAGTAAAGAGTGGAAGACCTGCTCCCACTAAATCTGAGAAGCAGAAAAGATCTAGTTCTTTGCCAAGTTTACGGTGATCGCGTTTTTTGGCTTCTTCCTGGCGCTTCAAATACTCATCTAACTCTTTTTCAGTGTCAAAAGCTACACCGTAAATACGAGTGAGCATGGGGCGTTTTTCATCACCACGCCAATAAGCGCCGGCGATTCGAACAAGCTTAAAGGGACCGATTTCGGATAGGTCTTTAACGTGAGGGCCTTTGCAGAGATCAGTAAATAAGTCACCCATATCATAGAAAGAGATTTCAGCGCTTTCGGGTAACTCTTTGATTAGTTCAATCTTATAATCTTGCTTTTCATCGCGTGCCCAGTTGAGAGCTTCGTCTTTAGAAACTACACGCTTAGTCATAGGGAGCTTGCGTGCAATAATGCCACGCATTTTTTTCTCAATCTTATTTAAATCTGCATCGGATATCTTGGTGTCACCAAAATCAATATCATAATAAAAACCGTTTTCTATGGCTGGGCCGATACCAAATTTGGCATGCGGATAAAGCTCACGTACCGCCGCAGCTAACACGTGGCTCAAAGTATGTCTCATCTCTTCTATTTTATCCATTTTGATTCCCTTTTATTTACCTATATTATACTATACAAAGGGATTTTCTCAAAATTAACGCTTGGATTTCTTGACGCCGCCACGGATTTTCAGAGACTTATTGATGGTTTTGATAGTGTCGTCAAAAAAATCAATCATTTTTAGTTTAGAACCATAAAGTGTTTTCAGATCTGATTTTATATCATAAAACTGCGTACAAGCTAATAGAATACAGCTCGGATGATATTTTTCAAAAAATGGCGAGAGAGCTATTTTGATTTCATCGGCTTTTAGTTCTCCATCATCTATTTTGGCTGGCCAAGTGTCTAAAGAAAAAGTTTTGGTTTTGCAGCGAAGTCTAAAAATAAAGTTTTGATACTTTAGAGTCTTGGCTACAGCTTTTGTAGTTAAGATTGGGATTATCTCTCCCTTTTGTAAAAACTTGGGACGGTTTAGCGACATGCCGATAAATTGTTGCTGTTTATATTTTTTGCGAAAATACTGTAGACTAGTTAACGATAAAAGATAATTGGCAAAAATAATTAGATCGGCTTTTCCGATGTAGGGGCTTAGAGCTATTTCTGCGGCTTTTCTAGCAGATTTAGGGCTAGATAAAATTTGTTCCGCATGGCGCCAATCTACTACTCTAATAATTTCTACTATTGGCAATTCTTCTGCGAGCTTGTCCGCAAAGAACTCACCACCATAGCCACTGTCAAAAACTACAATTTTAAGCATTATAAAAAATCCTTTCTCCTCCGTTAGAACGCATTTTACCATATTATCTGCCAGCAGATTTTTTGAATAATTAATTTTTGCAACAAATGTTGCAAAACTAAATATTCCGCTTCAAAAAAAGACCATTCGGGTCTTTCTTTAATTCTTGGTGGGTTGTGAGGAGCGAGGATGTCGCGAGCTTACGCTCGCTCCATTCGAATCCTGGACTCGATCTCCTCAATTTATCAAGAATTAAATAAAGACCCTTTGGGTCTTTCTTTAATTCTTGGTGGGTTGTGAGGAGCTCGAATCCCCGACCTTCTCGGTGTAAACGAGACGCTCTAGCCAACTGAGCTAACAACCCATTACATTAATTATACCACAGAGTGTGAGAAAGTGTTAGACCTCTTGACTAAAGGATGCCAGTGGACTGAGACGAATATGAGCCGTATTGGTTAAAAACATGATTTTATCAACTGTACTAGTAATACTATTTTTGTTAAACCCTGTTCTTCCCCATTCTTCAATGAGACCTGCAATTTCTTTAGCATAGATTTTAAACATTTCTCCTTCTTGGACTTTGCCAACGTTAATTATTTTAGGTTTAATGGTCATAATAATTCTTTCAAAGAAATCCCGCTTGCCATATTTTAAGATAAATCTCATTATTAAGCGGTTGGCCGACATAAAAATCAAAATATGATAGTATAAAGTTTTAAGCCTTGAATTTGGATTTTTCATGAGGCGCTTCATAGTGTTTTTACATTTTTTTAAAATGTATTTTTCATAATCTGGAGCTATTTCGGATAGATTCTTGTGGTGACGATAAAGTGTGGAACGAGAAATTTTAGCAATTTTTAAAAATCTTTCTAGACTGATTGAATCTCTAATTGTAAGTAATGTAATAATAATGGTTTCTTCGGTGCTGCGAAAACGTCTGTTTTGTAATTTTTTCTCGGTGATTCGATCCACCACGCCACCTTGACAACTTACTTTTTGACGACTTTTTTAGTGACGTCAAATTTTTCCATGTACTTTCCTAGCATTAAGCGAGTTTGAGCATAATAAGCGGCAAGTGATTGGTAAAGAATCGAAGTGATTGGCATGAGAAGCCACTGCAAAACCATGAGGACGTTACGGCCTCGTTTATACTTTGCTGGACGTTTTGGCAGGATACGGAATGAGACAAGTACAGTAATGAACAAACCAATAGAGGCAGCTGTTTCGATTACGCTGACGATATTAGGCAAGTTATAGGCGACCATATCGTGCGAAGAAACATTCATGATCATTGGCACCCAACCGCCAAAAGTAATAATTGGAGCCATAATAGCCAAAGTGACATGACCGTCTAAAAGCCGCAAGAATTTAGGAAAAAGCTGCCAAAAAGGAACTGGACGTTTTGATTTTGGAGCAAATAATCTGGTGCCAACATAGGCTACATCGCTGGCGCCATAGTACCAACGTCTAACCTGGACGAATTGGGCTTTGATGGTTTTCCAAAAAGTGTCATCTATCACGGCATCTTGATAAATTGGTATGCGAATTGGCAGAACAGCATAATCACCCGAAAAGAAAAACAAACTACGCCAGTATTGATGGCCATCTTCTACAATAGTACGTTTGGACCAAAAATTCATAGCTTCGAGAGCTTGGAATGGTTGTGAGTGTGAGGCGAAATTTCTTAGCGAATGTGGCCGCATAGTCGAAATGACATTGAAGAACGAATTGGAAACGGCAATAACACGAGTGGGTGCGGGGGCGTCCCAAATATTATTAGTAAAAATAGAAACTGGCTGATAGCTGAGGCGTTGACGATTAGGATGGACAATAAATTCGTATGCGACCGAATCGAGGTATTTTGGTGCCATATGATTATCACTATCTAGGGATGTGACGATAACATTTTCGACTGGTAAATGTTTTTTAGCGATATATTCCTTGACAGCTTGTCCAGCATAAGTAAGATTTGGGCCTTTACCAACAACCTCTCCTGGAAGATTGGCAGGATGTTTGATGAGAAGGAAGTCTTTAAAAACGTCTTTATACTCTGAAGCTAATGCTTTCGCTGTTTCTTCTATTTCCTTACCACCACGCTCTTCATAAGCTAATACGAAAATAATATGGTCGTTTGAAAAAGTAGTGTTCTCTACTGCTTTAATAGAGGGTGAAAGCACATCTTTGCCCTCGTTGTAAGCCGTCATAATGACAACATGGTAAATTTGCGAAGGCTTAGGATACTCCTTTTCCATTACAGTAATCATTTTGAGATTGTCGAGATGTTCTTCAAAATGATAACTTTTATTATTGTCGTCACGCAACCTTTCATATGAATCATGAGGATTCTCTAAATCAAGAAGGCGTTCATGCCAATTAACACGCCCAGCGCTTTTGATAATGTTATAGCCTTGAATGGTACGATAGGCTACGCCTATGGCTTTAACAAGCGTGCTAGAAATCAAAATAAATAAATATATTGCTCCCCAGACTGGATCAATAAATGAGATTAAAAAGAGTAAGATAATGGCGCCATAAGAAATTGCACCAGGAACAATTTCTAAGAAACGGTAAAACTTTGTGCGTTTGCCTTGGGGGATTTCAAGGTTTTGACGCATTTTATTCTTCTCCGAGTAAACGTATTAAGACCAGTGCGGTGCCAAAAATCAGACAAGTGGTAGTAATCAAAAAGAATTTCGCCATACCGGCGCCACGTTTATGGAAAATCCTGATGGTAAGTATATTATGAAAAAGTCCAAAAATGATGGCAAGTATCGGAAAAGCTAATAGACTTATCCAGGTGCCATCTCGATAGCCACCGATATCGCCATAGCCAATTTTGACTACTGATGCATCAGGATTCAATACCACAATGGAGAAAACTAATAGTGCGAGAGAAATTAGCAAGTTGAAAATCATTAGTAGCAAGATGCCGCGCTCGGTTTGGTATATTTTGATAAAATCTTCTTTAATGCTTTTCATCGCCAGTTAATTTCTCTACTAATGTATTGACATATTGGATGAACATCACATCCCCGAAAATGCCAATAATACCAGTTAATATCATCATCCAGCCAACTAGTGTAATAATTGCGTTATTGTTAAAGGTGATGAAAATGCCAATCACCATCATTAAAAGTGCTAGGATTAGGATATACTTCCAGGCAGGTATTTTGGCACTAGCGAGCTTAGTCGCAGTATTGATGCGAACTAGTGATTCATAGATGATTAAAATACCAATGACGATTCGAAAAACATTGGCAATATCTTCACCTATTACTAAGGCCGTAATACCAATTAGCACGGAGATTACACCAGAAAGAAGACCATTATTGAAGAAATCGTTCTGCCCTTTTTCAATAAAGTAGTTAATAATTTGAAAACCACCTTTAACAATGAAGAATGCTCCAACAATGTAGGCTAAAACTCTAACCATGGTATCTTGAAGAACTAAGAAAAGAATGCCAAGAATAATGAGCACAACTGATTCAAAAACTGCTGACCAAGCAGACATTTTAATGTCGCTG
>JAEEGL011075092.1_pt1 | contig 18074 bp, 18 predicted proteins | sample 9134231 | NCBI WGS metagenome assembly JAEEGL01 (sample SAMN16246548, study PRJNA631951) | gut metagenome | biome: gut microbiome; feature: rumen; material: fiber-attached | host: Bos | place: Iran: Karaj | collected 2018-10 | reverse complement strand
TGTTGACATTGAAACGATCATTAACGCAATAAACAATTGATTTTATGATACGGCCTGCTGAGATTCAGAAGAAAGCGAACAAGGAACGTGTGAGGGACACTCAGATAGAGAAGGATTATATCCTGACGTGGATTCTCTCCGGTGTTGCGAACAATGAGGTGCTGTCAAAGGCTCTGGCCTTCAAAGGCGGAACAGTGCTGAAGAAGTTCTACTTCAAAGATTACCGCTATTCCGAGGACCTGGACTTTACTCTCGTTGATGACGGCATCTCCAACGAAACCATCCAGGATGCGTTAAAGGAGGTGTTCCGGTATGTCCGGGAGGAGGTGTCAAAAGTCTGCTATTCGTTCAAGAGTCTTTCGATTTGCATCCAGTAAAAAAAGGCTTCAGGGCGGAAAGTTTTGATTTTGTTAATGACAGGATTGATGGGAGCTCCCAGTTTGACGGAGCGAAGGTCAACTGCAGGGTCGAAGTGCTTGATTTCGTTTATGCCTTTTCTGAGCAGGACGGAAAGATAGGCTGCCTTGGAGGCATTGACAATGGCGGAATAGTGGTTGTACTTCTCGCTTACAATCAAGTTGCCTATCTGCTTTATGCCTTTGACGAGTTCCTGGTATTCAAAGCTTTTGTCATTGGTGTAGATTCCCGTGCAAATAATTTCGGCGGTCTTGTAGATGTCATCCAATATGGGTGTTAGAGCCATGCTGTCCATCCGGCGGTAATCCAACTCAATGGGGGCAATTTTTTCAAAGGTGGCACGTACGGTGCCCAGGTCACCTATCCGGTCGAAGAGGGAAGCGATGTCGAACAATTGCTTGATGATTTCCATAGAGCAGTGGCGCTCTTCCGGCAGACCAGCCCGGCCAATTACGGTCTTAATATAGGGGATGCCAGTGGTGTTGGGAGCGAATGCTGTCAGTTTGTCTCCCAGCAGGTCGTCTTTGCTGGGGAGGCTGACCGTTAGCGGTTCTCCTGTCATTAGGAGAAATGGGCTGACAACTGGAAGTTGCTCTATTCGGGAATACCAATTATCCTCAAACAAAACGTCCAGAAGAATCTTTTCCGTCGTGGTATTGGTGACATAGGACACCTGATAGAAACACTTGGCGTGCGTCTTGGGAACGTTGGTGCGAGAGATCCTGTCAGATGGCCTGATTTCTCCGAAACCGTATTCTTCGGCATAAGGAACCAAATAGGAAATAACATCCGTTCCAGGCGGGCACACGATGTCAATATCTACTGAAAGCCGCTGGGTACAAGCGAGTTGGAGCATCAGGGCACTACCTCCTTTGAAGAGGAAAGGGCAACCGGATTTGGCCAGGGCTTCCAGTAGGGAGAATGCTCTGATGGTCTTTTCCATCAGCGTAGGGTCGCTGACCTTATTGATTTTGCAGGATTCCAGAATCCAATCCAGGGTTCTGCTCTTGGGGTCTATCATAGCATTGTCGCTTTTATCAGTTTATCTATCTCTTCTTTCTTGCCACGGCGGGCAGCATAACGGAGCATCGTTTTCTTGCCTATGCGGTACATCTGGTCCGCGTTTTCGTAGATGGTGTAGAGTTCCGCTCCCCGGGCGAACTCGAATTCCGGCGAGATAGTGGCATCGACCAGCATCTTCTCCAAAGAGGCCGAGGCAACGCCATCGACATAGATAACAGGCGATTCCGAAATTAAGTCCCTGACCAAAATAGATGGACTCCCGGACGCATAGAGCCTGTATTCCTTCTCGGTGGGACGCAGCAAGGCTGTCCGCTTTTCAGCCATTTGCCGGACATCCTCAAAAACGGCTTCCGCTGCCGTGCGGTTGGTTTCCAATATCAGAACATCTATACTTGGCACATGCTGCATAAAAGAAGACAACGCCCGCGCTTGCCAGATGCATAAGTTCGCGTAGGGGTACATTCCTTTGATACTCCAAAACAACTCCATCATTTCAGAACTGATAACAGGAATGTACGGCGGTTTGACATCCGGACACAGGCGGAACTGCCCGTATCCGGTCCTTTCCAATAGGCCGGATACTACCATCTGCCGCAGCTCAGTATCCATACTCCGGACCGATCCTTCCGGATGGGCGGATTCAAACCAGGACACGAAATCTTTTCTCACAATGGTTCCACCGTGAGACGCCGCATAATCCAATATGATCTCCACATTAGTCATACCGCATCAAAGATACGACAATTCTGGCAAAAATCCAAAATATTGCCAAAAATATCGTAATTTATTGCGTTCCGTTCCATGGAATGAGTGGGACAAACGGAACGTCTGGGCTCTATGTAAAGCCCGATTATATTTATAACTGTATGGAGGAGTTTACCTTCTTTTTGCGGCTGCCGGGAAGGTGGTTCACCCGGACGCTGTCATTGGAGAGCGTAAAGGCGCAGACAATGACGGAAGGATCTAGAGGGTGGCGTCGTTGCAGAAATAGTCATCAAGGTCGGCGTTCCCGCATACGAAAGACTTACACGAGGCGAGAATGTCCCGTGTAAGAACACGCAGCGTGCAGTGCTCTGTCAGAAAACCCATCTTAACTGAGCTTGGCCTTAGACATCATCTTGTCGAACTCCGCACGCGTGATACCCAGTTTCACGGTGTGGGGTTTCTTCTCTGCCCGCTCAGCCTTTTCGACGAATTTTCTGGCGTCGTCACCTGTCACTACAGGTATAGGCCTGATCTCCATTGCCATAATACGTTTCTCCTTTTTCTTTATCGTTCCTGCGGTATAGATGCAGGGAACAATGCAAATGTAACATTTTTTCTTCATTTTTTTTAACACGCTTTTTCAGGATTTTTCCCGGATTCTTTCAGGATTATTCTGGGATTTGTCCGGGATTTTGGACGGATTAATGACAGCAGCATACAAGGTTCCTCAAAAGAAGGTGAAATGAGTAGAGCATTGATTCAATACAAAGGGAGAACAGCCGACATCCTGAAAGAGACGGATGAAGTCTATGAGTTCCAGTATGACAAAGAGTATCTTGCTGATGAGGCCTCCAAGCCCGTCAGTTTGTGAGGATCGGCAAAAAAACGTATATTGCCTAAAATTTGAAAATGATGAGAAAATATATCCTCCTCTCGCTCATTGCACTGACTTCGATTACTCTCCGAGCCCGGAATTATGAGGTGAAGAGCCCGGACGGTAGGCTTACGCTATCTGTCGACTGCGGCAAACAATGTAAATGGGCTATGTCCGTGGACGGGCTCACCGTAAGCGCAGGAAACCGTCTCGGGATGGAAACGAAACACCCCGGAGGCTCCGTCACTGTTTTGGGAGACAATGCTAAGGTGCAGAAGGTGAGGAGGGGATATGTCTGCCGCGAACTTGCGACGCCCCTTTATCGGCAGAAATCAGTGCAGGACAAATATAACTGGCTGACGCTTAGTCTGAAAGGTGGTTATGATATAGAGCTCCGCGCATACGACGAAGGCGTCGCCTATCGTTTCGTGACGCATCTGAAGGATTCGCTCTCGGTTCTGGACGAATTCGCGGAATTCCGCCCGGGGCCCGATATGGATGCCTTCATTCCATACCACTATGGAAATGTGCGCGAAGATATCTATGAGAGTTCTTTCGAAAATCAGTACGAATTCGTCCCGGCAGGAAAGTCGCCACGTACTGACCGCTTCGCCTTCCTGCCCATATTGGCCAAAGCCGGAGAAAAGGGCTCGCTTCTTCTGATGGAAAGCGACATAACGGATTATCCCGGAATGTTCGTATCTACGGAATCTGACTGTTGGAAGGCCGTTTTTCCGCCCATCCCGACGGCTTTCAAGTATTCCCGAAGATATAATATCCACCGTTCCGGCTATGGTGATGTCATTGCACGTACTGCCGGGACGCGCACCTTCCCGTGGAGAATACTCGCTTATGCCTCCAGGGACGAGGAGCTTCCTGTAAATAATCTCACCTGGCTGCTCTCGTCGCCATCTCGCATTGAGGATATTTCCTGGATAGAACCCGGCCTTTCTTCCTGGGACTGGTGGAACGGCTTCAAACTTTTAGGGGTAGATTTCGAGAGCGGAATCAATACGGCGACTTACCTGTATCATATAGACTTCGCGGCACGCTTCGGCCTCAAGTATATCCTCCTGGATGAAGGCTGGTACAAAGCTCCCGATATCCTGAATCCCATTCCTGAAATTGATATCAAGACAATCTGCGACTATGCCGCATCCAAGGGGATAAAAGTGGTTTTGTGGAGCACAGGAGGCCTTGTGGAGATGGTGGGAATAGACAAGGTGTTCGACCATTATGCCGCACTTGGCGTGTCTGGTTTCAAGCTGGATTTCTTCGACGGACAGGACGCACTCACGGTAAAGCTGATTAACACTCTGGCCGCAAGCGCAGCCAGGCGGCGTCTCATTCTGGACCTTCACGGAATATATAAACCTGCCGGCTTAACCATACCTGGCCGAACCTTGTCGGTTTCGAGGGCGTTTACGGCGAGGAAAACCTCAGCCGCAAAGAGTTGAACCTGCCCCTTTATGACGTGACCTTCCCGTATATCCGGCAGGTGAGCGGTCCCACGGACTATACCCCCGGGGCGATGCGCAATGCGGCGCAAAAAGAAAAGACAATGGTGGCCCGCGGCGGTGCAAGCCAGGGCACTCGTGCCCATCAGATTGCGCTCTACGTGGTCCTGGACCAGCCATACGGAATCTTATGCGATTCCCCGTCCTTGTATGAAAAGGAAGCTGAGACAACAAGCTATATCGCCTCCATTCCCACCGTCTTTGACAAAACTTTCATCCAGAGCGGCAAGGTAGGGGAAAGCATAGTGAGTGTGCGCGAAAAGGACGGAAAGTGGTACGTCGGAGGCCTAACCAACTGGGATGCACGTGATGTTACGCTCGACCTCTCCTTCCTCCCGGAAGGACAATGGAAGGCCTCCATCTACAAGGACGGCCGTAACGCCCATAAATATGGTGAGGACTTCGTCATTACGGAACAGTCTGTTACCCGGGACGACAAGATGGAAATCCATCTGGCCCCGGGCGGCGGCTTCGCAGTCATTCTTACACCTCGCTAGAGCTTCAAAGGCCCTTTCAGCAGTAATCTCTCCTGCATATTGCCGGGGATGATGCGCTTTATGGCATCGACTACGGCGTTTAGTTTGGCCTCGTGAATGTAATCGCTTCGGATGACAAGTGAGACAGTGCGGCCCGGTACCGGATCTACAATGGGGCGAAGACAATCCTGCTGGCTGTACAGGATGAGCTTGGAATGTGTTTCGGGGATAATGGTAATGCCCCCATTGTCATTGACTACCTGAATCAGTATGCCCACGTGGCCACCTTCAAAGAAGCGATCGTAATTTATCTCATCTGCATCCAGTCCCGATGGGTCCAGTTGCCTCAGGCCGTCGCGGATAATCCATACCGGCTGATCCAATATGGTCTCCATACGGATTTTTTCCTGCGCATAGGCAGGGTTGTTGGGAGAGACGTAGGCGAGAAAGCGTTCGTGGTACAGAGGAATTTCTAAAAGGTCTGCATCCCGTACCGGTCCGACCATTATTCCCATATCCACCTCCGCTTTCCGTAGTTTGTCCTTGATGGTATCGGTGAGCATCTCTTCCGTATGCAGGGATAGGGAAGGGTACTTATCGCCAATGTGTTTGAAAAGGCCCGGCACCAGAACCGGCGCCACCGTCGAAATCAATGCAATTCTCAGAGGTCCGCTCAGCATTTCTTTTTCCGACCTGGTCATTTCGCCAATCTGCTCCACGTTATAAAGGACCACTTTGGCTTGGTCGATGACTTTCCTGCCGATTTCGGTGGAACTTAGCGGATGAGAATCCCTGTCAAAGAGCCGTACATCCAGTTCGTCTTCCAGTTTCTTGACCATCAGGCTCAGTGTGGACTGGGTAAGACCGCAGGCCTCGGCCGCTTTCCCGAAGTGCCGGTACTCATCGATTGCGATGATATAGCGCAGTTGCTGAAGTGTCATAATTGCTTTTTCGATTGAATTTATCAATGCAAAGATAAAAATAATTGTATTGATAAATGATTTTCGGCGCAATAACTTTGTCCCGTCAAATCATTATGTATGAATTGGAGGATCATTACTTGGTATATCGGTGCCTCGTTGCTCCTGGTAGCAGCGCTGATGGGCGTGTCCGGTATCGTGGCTTGCTGCACAGTCGGTGATGAAAGCCGCACACCTCTCCTTTTCTCGGCATATCTGACCGCAACTCTTGGTTTCTTCCCGCTGATCTTTGTCCGCAAGGGGCGTCATAGACTTGGGTTCAAGGAGGGAAACTGCATCGTAGTGGGAGCCTGGCTGCTCTCTTGTCTGTTCGGGATGCTGCCATTCCTCTTTTACGGCAGGGAGTTTACTCTCGTCAACGCCCTCTTCGAGAGTGTATCCGGTTTCACTACCACCGGAGCTTCCATTTTGAATGATATTGAGTCACTTCCGCGCGGTCTGCAACTATGGCGCATTTCTACGGCTTGGGTGGGGGGCATAGGCATCGTAACACTATTGTCTATGCTCGCCGGAAGGTCCGACAAAACTGCTTTGTCCGGAGCAGAGATTTCCACTGTCGCCCGGGAGTCTCTTGCCGGAGAGCAGAATACAATTCTCGCCAGGCGGATGCTCTTCACCTATATCTCCCTTACAGCAGCCACGCTTTTTTCACTTAAACTTACCGGAATGGGATGGTTCGATGCCGTCACGAACGCTATGTCTGCCTGCAGCACCTGCGGATTCTGCACCCGGAACAGCAGCATTGCCTTTTATGCCAATCCTGCCGCGGAGATCGTCCTAACCGTCGCGATGCTCTTTGCCGGCATCCATTTCGGAGTCCTCTTTATGGCTGTTTTTAAGGGCAAGCCACGTTATTTCTGGAAGTCCGAGACCATCAAGGTCTTCCTGACTATGGTCGGCATTTCCATTGTCATCGTTACGGCCGACCTTATGCTCAGGGGTAATTACCCGTCTTTCGCCCAGGCTCTACGGGACGCCGCCTTCCAGATCGTGTCCATATCGACGACAACAGGCTTCGCCACGCAGGATACGACGCTCTGGCCTCCGCTCAGTATGTCGGTGCTTGTCATCTGCTCGCTCGTGTGCGGCTGTTCCGGTTCTACCTCGGGAGGCATCAAAGTGGACCGGGCAATTCTGGCGGCAAAGGGTATCGGCCGTAAAGTGAAACTGACCGTGGAACCCAATCGCGTCTACATTGTTCGCGTGGACGGCAGGGCCCATACGGAAGAGCAGGTGAGCGATGCCTACGGCTACATTTTCTTCTATCTCATCCTCATAGTATTTTTCGCAGCGGTCAACATCGCCTTCGGGCAGGATTTTGCGACCGGTGTCACCGCCTCAATCGCCTGCCTAGGCAATGTCGGCCCCGGTTTCGGCGATGTGGGTTCAATGTCCAATTACGCAAACTTTCCGCTCATCCTAAAGATAAGCGGAATGATCGAGATGCTCGTAGGACGACTGGAAATCTTTCCGATACTGTATCTTCTTCGCTCCGTACGGACGTCGGCCTGGTGATTACTTGAGGTCGATACCCAGTTCTTTTCCCTCGTACATATAGTCGAACCAGGGGAAGTTCTTCCAGCGGTTGACGTGGTAGCGGTGCATTTCCTCGGTGAGGAGAGTTATCTTGGCCACGCAGCGGCACTCCGTGGGGACGAAATCGTAGTACTCGTCATCCACATAGAGAGAGAAGGTGTCCAGCATAAAGGATGAAGGGTAGGTGAAGACCTGGTTGTAGTCCATATCGAAACCCCATTCCTTTCCGAAGCGTGTCCCCCTGTAATGGACGCCTTTGTGATCGACCGTATAGATTCCCTCGCCGCATGGCTCGGAAGTCTTCAGGTCAGTGAGCAGATGGTCATTTGGCATATATCCAAGTTTGACCTTGGCGGAGAAGCTGTACTCGGGATCCTTTCGGATTTCATCGATAATGACCTGACGTTCAAGATGTTCCCATTCGGTCGGAGATTCTGGAATGACGCAGTCGGGGGAGGCCTTGTGGAACTCATAATACTCGTCCATAGTGGCCTTGTTGCCGCAGTGCCGGCACTCGATATAGTCTTTTTCGGCGGTCATCTCGAACTCGGTGCCGCACTTAGGGCAGCGATAGCAGATGTCGGCGAGGTTGGTGCAGATGCCTTCTTTCGACTTGTAGGCAAAGTGGTTTTCCTTGTTCCACTTGAAATCGTCGTGGCGGGATACTTCGTTGATTTTCTCCTCGATCTGCTGCGGAGTCATCTTCTTCAGGTCTTCGGGGGAGAAGAGAAGGCGGAGCTGGGCGCGGAACTTGCCGGGCCGGTCCTCATCCGTGACCTTGCTGGTGGAGAGATAGCCCCCTTGCAGCGAGGCGAAATAGACAGGAATGCCGAATACCTGCAGGAAACGGCCAGTTCCGGGGACGGTAGGCTGGTTGTCGCCGAAAACGGAAGCGAAGCCTTCCGGAGCGAAAGCAACCACTCCGTTCTGCTTGATTACATCCCATATTGCCCTGAGGCTCTGCAAGTCGTTCGACAGGACCTTCTTGGGGATGATCTTATTGAGCTTGAACACATAAGAAAGGTGGCTGCGGAAGAAGGAGGCGTGTTCGGCAAGGAAGTTTATCCTCCTGGGCCAGGCCAGGACGGTCAACATTGCGTGGTCGCGCCTGGACTGATGGTTCCATATAAGAAATGCCGGCCCCTTGCAGTCGGAAAGCTTGTCATAGACCTTGAACTCCGGGTGGAAGGGCCTGGTGATTATAAAGCGGCACGCAAACCAGTAGATGAAGTAAAAGATCCAATTGGGCTTTTTGTATTTGCGCGTGGCAAGCTCAAGCTCGATATTCCTTTCCTTTTTCATCGTTTTGTCGCGTTTTTGTCAAGGTAATCCAGCACGTCCTGGACGGTGACAAAGTGGACTGGCGCATTGAAAGTGACGCCGAATTCTTCTTCCATAGCCATAGAGAGCATCAGCATTCCGATGGAGTCCATCCCCAGGTCGGCGTTGATACGGGACTGCGGAGTGGCCGAAGCGATCTTGTCTTCGGGAAGATACTTTTTGATCAGGTTTAATAGTCTGTCGTACATAACAATGAGTTTATTCGTAGAGCGTCTTGTTGTCTGAAAGATTGGTGAGTATGCGGGCGGCATTCTTGATGGCCGTGCGATTGCTTGATCCGCGGCACTTCATCACGACTTTCTGCGTGCCGAGCATTATGCCGGCGCCGAGAGAGGCAAAGTCGAAGCGGGACATAAGGTAGCCGACGATTTCCTTCGCGGCCGGCACATTATGGGTCTTTCCGTACTTGATTATCTCCGTGATCAGGTTGACGGCCATCCCTTCGGAATTCTTCAGGACCTGGTTCCCTGCGAAGCCTTCGCAGACCAGTACATCGCAGAGGCCGGAGAGAGTCTTGTTGCCCTCGATGTTGCCGACGAAGTTGATGCCTTCCTCTTTGGCGAGCAGTGCGTGGGTCTCTTTGACAAGCTTGTTGCCTTTAGTCGGTTCAGCGCCGTTGGACAGAAGACCGACGCGAGGGGAGTCCAGCTTGTAGAGCCTGCGCATAAAATCGCTGCCCCGGTGGGCGAAATCGACCAGCTGAGCGCTTCCGCAATCGATTGACGCTCCGGTATCTACGAGGCAGGTGAAGCCACCCTGCATATTGGGCAGGATTGCGGCGATGCAGGGCCTGACCGTCTTGTCGGAGAGAAGGAAACGGATTGCTCCGGCAAAAAGGGCACCGGTATTGCCGGCGCTGACAACACCGATGACATCGTCGCAGCGCTGAGCTTCTTCCAGAGCCTTGAATACGGAAACCGGCTCTTTGCTGTAGAATGCCTCGATCGGATTGTCCAGATTGGTCACGGTTTTTTCCGCCTCGATGATCCTGTAGCGGCCCTCCGGCAGGGCGGCGGCCTCTATGAGAGCCTTCGGCCCGGCAAGGGCCACGGAGATGCTCGGGGACTCCTCCAGGACCAGCCTGGCCCCTTCCAGCATCTCTTCCGGCCCAAGGTCGCTGCCGAGAAGGTCGATGATGATTTCGCGTTTTTCCATATTAACGATGTTTTGAATGGAAGGCTATGCCGACCCCGTTGGGACCGCAGTGGCTTCCGGCGGTAGGATTCACATAGACATATTCAATGTCCAGGGTTCCGAAGCGCTCGGTCATCATCTTTCCGATCTCCTGAGCAATCTCAGGAGCGTCGGTATGGCCTATGCAGATACGGTACTTTGCAATCTCGTCGCCGATCTCAGCAACTGTGTCGACCAGCCTTTCCATAGCCTTGAAACGGCCTTTGACGGTCCCGAGGGAGACCATTTTGCCTTCGGCGGACATATGGATTATGGGTCTCAGGCCGATAAGCGTGCCCATAGTCGCGGCCAGTCCGCTGACCCTTCCGCTGCGGCGGAAGAATTTCAGGTCGTCGGCGAAGAAATACATCGCGAAATGCTCGACCTCTGTCTTGGACCATTCCAGGATCTCGTCCAGAGTCTTGCCTTCCTTTACGAGGTCGCCTATGGTGCGGACTAGGATGTAGCTCATCGTGGTAATGCCCTTTGTGTCAATCTCTTCGAAGCGTACGCCGGGGTATTTCGCACGGAGTTCGGCGATAGCCTGGTCCATCACGTCGAAGGTATTGGTCATAGCGCGGGAGAAATGGACATAGAGAATGTCGTTACCCTCCTTGAAGTCAGGCTCGAAGTAGTTGATATAGCGCTCTTTGGAGATTGCGCTCGTGGTCGGGAGGACGCCTGTGCGGAGCATATCGTAGAAGGCGTGTCCGTCGAAACGGTCGAAGTCCTCGTAGGGATAGATGGTCTTGGCGTCAACGCTGTAGGGCATTGAAATCAGTTTGTAACCGTACTCGGCCGCTACTTCGGGAGTGATGTCGGTGTCGGTGTCAGTAAAAATTCTGAGCATAGTTTTATGGTTTTAGCAAAGAACTAATATATAGTCGTATACGGGCTGTCCTCCGTCGATGAGGATGGTCTCTGTGCGGGGGAAGGCTTTTTCGAGGGCCGCCCTGGCAGCTTCGGCTTCTTCGGCAGGCGCGTCGGATCCTGAAAATAGCACGGCTACGTCGTGGCTGCCTGTGTCGAGTTTGGCGGCAAGTTCTTCGAGCGCTTTCTGACGCACGGGATCGCCGCAGAGTATGTTCTTCCCGTCAAGGCCGAGATAGTCTCCCTTGCGGTGCTCTCCGCTGTCGCGTATCGCCCTGGAAATAAGGCCGGTAGTCACGGAAGCGGCCGCTTCGCCAAGCACGGCGGTCATCTGCTCGACCGGGAGGCTCGTATCGAGGTTGGCCATTGCATAATAGCCCTCGCCGAGAGTCTTGGTGGGTATGACGATGATCTTTGCCTTGTCGTAGATTTCGGCAGCCTGACGGGCTGTGAGGAGTATATTGCTGTTGTTTGGGAAGACAATGATGGTCTGGGCACCGACGTTGTCGAAGGCCTTCAGGAAGCGTTCTACCGGCGGATTCATAGTCTGGCCGCCCTCGATAACCTCGTCCGCGCCCATCTGCGTGAAGGTTTCGCTGAGTCCGGCGCCGGCAGCGACGCTCACGATTCCGAGTGCTTTGCCCTTGCGCTTGAAACGCTCGTCCATATGGTTCTCGTGGTGCTGGAGCGTCATATTCTCGACCTTTATGGTCAGGAATTCGCCCCACTCCCGGCATTTTGAAAGGACTTTTCCGGGGTCCATAGTATGGACGTGGACCTTGATTATGGAGCCGTCGCGGAAAAAGACCAGGGAGTCGCCGATTCCGGACAGCCAGTCCTTGATGACGCTCTCGTCGAAACTGCCGAGGTCCACTTTGGAACTCTGGAGCCTGAGCAGAAACTCGGTGCAGTAGCCGAATTCAAGGACACTGTCCTCGGTAAAGGCATTGAAGTCCACTTTCTGGGCGGTCGGTGCAACTTCTTCTGCATCTATGCTTTCCCCGCGAAGGACACCGAGCATTCCTTCAATTATGCAAAGCAGTCCTGCGCCGCCGCTGTCCACTACTCCGGCTTCTTTGAGCACGTCCAGAAGCTCGGGCGTATGCTGGACGGAAATGTCCATCGCCGCTGAACTGCGCTCGAAATACTCTTCCATTTCTTTCGAGCCGTCGGCTGCGGCCACGCCTTCGCGAAGGACGGTAAGTATCGTTCCTTCAACGGGATTCGACACGGCGTGATAGGCCTCGTCGACTCCGCATCGCATAGCCGCGCAGAACTCCTCGATCCCGGCTTCCTGTCTGCCCTCGAGGCCTTTGGCGATACCGGCGAAAATCCTGGAAAGGATGACTCCGGAATTGCCCCTGGCGCCGAGAAGCATACCCCGGGACACGCTGGCGGCCATTTCCCCGAGGCTGGCGCCTTCTGCGTGCGTGCCGGCCTCTATGGTCATATACATATTGTCTCCCGTGTCCCCGTCGGGGATGGGGAAGACATTCAATTCATTGATAATCTGTCTCTTTCTGGAGAGCGCTGCGGCACCGCCGCGGATGAGTTCTAGGTATAGGTCAGAAGTAAGGTTCATTTTTCTATCGTTCAACGCGGAATCTCCGGCGGAAATATGGGATTTTCAGCAGCTGGCGGAAAACGAAGGGCTGCAGGGAATAGGTTATGAGTATGGTCGAGGCCATCCCAATCAGAGTTATCACTCCAATGGAACTTAGGGCCGTATGTGTCGCGAAGATCAGCGAGCAGACTACTATGATGAGTACCAGGGCGGAGAAGAAAATGGCCACCTTGTGGAAGGAGAGCATATCCTTGTCGCCGGTTCTGGCCTCCTTCAGCAAACCTTCCATCACGAAGATGCTGTAGTCCACGCCGATACCGAAGATGAAGGTCGATATGACAATGTTTATCAGGTTGAACTGGAGTCCGAAAATGGCCATATAACCCTGGAGGACGAACCAGCTTATGCCCATCGGCAGGAAGGCCAGAAGGGCGGTGGCAAGGTTCCCGAAGGAGAACAGCAGCACCAGAAGCACGAAAACAGAGGAGATCCAGAGGGTGGTGTTGAAGTCGTCGTGGACAAGCTGGACCAGGTCTATGCAGTAATAGAACGGATCCAGGACCAGGGTGCGCGGACTCTTGATAACCTCGGCTGTCGCCTTGTTCATATTCTCGGGCAGATAATCCACCTGGGTGAAGACCATATAGCGTCCGGAAGCCTCTTTCTCTATGAAATTGGACATAAGTTCCGGAGGAAGGACGCCTTCTTCGAAGACATTGCCCGGAGCGTAGTCGGCATCCAGAAGGGCGTAGAAGGGAGTGAAATCTATCTGCCAGTCGTACTTTGAGGCCGAAGCCGAGAGATTGCGCCTCAGCTGAGCCTTCTTCTCGGCGGTCCAGTATTTGTTCCAGGCTTCAATGCGTTCATTCTGAACTCTTTCCGAATGCATCACCGCCGGTATCAGTTTGTCGTAATAACTGATAACACCTTCCTTCTGAAGGGAATCCAGATGCTTGTTCAGCAGCTGGTTGGCATCCAGCGCCTCGTCCAGATTGTCGGAATAATTGGCGAAGAACTGATGGGCGCAGCCGTTCGTGTTCTTCTCGTTGTAGAGTGCTTCACCGTCCTTGAGGAACTGCAGGTGATAGTCCAGATTCCTCAGGTCATTGTCAAACTTGACTCTGGGGGAGAAGATTATGCCGACAAGTATGAACACCACAAGAGCGATGAGGAAGGGCTTGTTGCGGTCCCAGGGCAGGGAGTTGATGTGCTCGATGAGAGGGAAGCCCTTGGTTTTCTTGAACTTGACCTGGCTAGGTTTGAGGAAATGAGGCAGGAAGACGAGTGCGAAGAAAGTATTGCCTATGAGGGCGAAGGTCGCGAACATTCCGAAGTCACGGAGCATTTCGCTCTCGGTGAAAAAGAGGCCGGAGAAAGCGCCGATGGTCGTAAGGCAGCCCAGGAAAACCGGCGTGGATTCCTCCCGGAGCATCCTTTCCGCATCTCCGACATAGTAAAAATGTATCAGTACGTGCAGGCAGTAGGATATTGCGACGCCCAGCACTATGGCTCCGAGTCCCAGGGCCATCAGGGACATATAGCTCTTTATCCAGAACATACAGGCGGCCGCGAAGGCTGTCCCGTAGGCTACGGGGACGACCTGCTGCCAGATGAAGGACCAGTCGTGGAAGCAGAGCAGGATGAAAACCAGGATTATTATCAGCGAGAGACCGACGGTCTTGAACAAGTCGCGTTTCAGGGTTCCGGCATTTGAAGCCCCTCCGAGCGCGTTTCCGAAATAATAGACCTTGACTTCAGGATTCTCGGATTCGAAGGCTTTGGTAGCCTTCTGGAAGGTCTTCAGCAGGCGGGTGGCGCTCCGGGAGTCCATACCGTCGAAATTCGGCGACATAAAGGCCAGGGCGACGCTCTTGTCCTTGCAGAAGAAATGGCCCTCATCTATCACATAGGCGCCCACCGAGCCGTCCGACGGCATTACGCTTCCAAGAAGGACTTCGCGAAGGTTCAGGGGGTCCGTCGCGACCATAGTCGTGGCCGTCCCTTCCTCATCCTCCATTACGATTTCATAGTTCTGGGCCATCTGACGGTCCATTTCCTCCAGGCTCATTGCCTTGTCAATGCTGTTGTAGAGAGATGTGTCCACGAAGGACGGGACGTGGCTGAAAGCATAGTCCATCGCGCCTAGGGCCATATCCGCGTCCAGCTTGTAAAGGATTTCCTTTATCAGATGTGAACTGCTGTCGGCCTCGGAAAGCTGAGAGATGTATTTGTCCATATATTCTCCGAGCTGTTTTGTCGACAGGGAGTCGGCACCCTCGGCGGAGAGCAGCTGGATGAATACCTTGTCCTTGATGGCAACTTCAGTGAAGGCCAGTTCATTGTTGAGGGCGGAGTCCGGAAGGAGCTTGACTATCTCCTCCTTAAGCTGGATCCTCACGCCGAAAATGGTGAAAAAGATGAAACTGCCGAGCATCAGGGCATACATCAGGCCCTTGTGCTTTTGGAAGAAGCGATATATAGGTATAAAGATTCTGTGCATCGTAAAATATTTAATCTCACAAAAATAAGATTTTTTCCTGGAAATACCTATATTTGTCGCTATGGAAGAAAGAAGTATCGACCGGTTGAGCCGGTATATCATTTTTGCAGGGCTGTTCACAATCGTCGCCGCCCTTTGCTGGTATTTCCGCAGCGTGCTTGTCTATATCATCGCCGCATTTGTCGTTTCACTCATCGGAGCCCCGATAGCTAAGCTTCTCAGGCGCATCCGGATCAAGGGCAGATCGGCTCCGGACTGGCTGCTGTCGGTATTGACATTGATATTGATCTTCCTTATCCTGGGGCTTGTCATAACGAGGGCGGTCCCTGTCGTGACCGGCATAATCCGGGATGCATCCCTGCTGAATATGTCCGGGGCAGGTGACGGCCAGGTCCTCGAAAGGCTGAACAACTATCTGATAGACCTTTTCCCGGCTTTGGGACCCGAATTCAATGGCGTGGATTTCATAATGGAGAAGCTGAGCGGTGTCTTAAGCTTTTCTTCCGTTTCATCCGTAATCGGATCCGTCGCCTCGGCCGTGACCTCTCTCGTCATCGGGATTTTTTCTATAGTGTTCATCTCCTTCTTCTTCATTCGGGACGACAGCCTTTTCCGCCGTATCGTCGTTTCTCTGGTTCCGGACAGGCTTGAGGCCCGGGTTGGGAGCGCAGTGGGGGAGATAGAAGGACTGCTGTCGCGCTATTTCGTGGGCCTGATAATCGAAATCATCGGGGTGGCGCTGCTGGATTTCCTCGGGCTGTGGCTGATTGCCCGCGTGGGCGTGAACTACGCAATCGGTATCGCTTTCATTGCCGGTATCCTCAACGTGATTCCCTATGTCGGACCGCTCCTGGGCGAGGTCATAGGCGTCGTCCTCGGTCTTATAATCAAGTATGGGACAGGGGCCGGACTGGATGTGAATATCTGGCTCTTCGCCCTGATCGTCTTTGCAATAATGCTAGCGGTCCAGATGGTCGATGTGTTTGTGTATCAGCCGCTTATTTACTCCACCAGCATAAAGGCGAAACCGCTTGAAATCTTTATAGTGCTGCTTGTGGCAGGCCACATCGGCGGCGCCGTCGGGATGTTCGTCGCCATCCCCGCCTACACCGTCATCCGCGTTATCGCCAGCAGCTTCTTCCCCAATCTCAAACCCATCCGCCGTCTGCTGCAGAGGTGAGCTCGCGCCAGTTCCCCGTGGTGGGTGCGGCAGGTGTGCCAAATGTTGTGACAGCTGCGACGCAAATCGGCCTTGCAGCCGCTTCTGCCGTTGCAGGTGTGCCGTGTTTTGTTACACCTGCAACATATTACATTCAGTTCCTATCTCTCTGTCGCTCATCCGCGGAAAGTGACTATCCCTTCAGTAAACGTTCTACCAGTCCTTTGTCCATCTGAAGGCATCTTGCAAGTTGATTAGGTGTAGTTCTGTACATATGGTAAACATATGGAAGTATCCTGCTCTTGTTTTGTGGTGTCAGCTCCTTGATCCCTTTTTGGAACCATCGCTGGCTATACTCTTCCACAATTTGCAGTAGGGTGACGTCGTTTAATCTTTGTCGTCCATTCTCGATAAGAAGCTGCTTCATTTCCGAGAGGTTGACATTCCCGATCACTTTCAGGAAAAAAGCCTGATCATTGCAGAATGCGCTCTCAAGATATGAGTAATCACACGCGGATACTGGTAGCAGTTTCCCTTGTTCATCGATGATCCAGCCGGTCTCTTTCAATATTTCGTGAGTATGAAACAGGATTGACGACTCTCTGGCAGATAAATCACATACCCTTCTTGTCGGAACGGAAGCCTTTCCTCCGCAAAACATAGCACCATAGCCGGACCAGGGATAATCTTCGATTCGCGCTGCAGCATCAAGAGCATTTCGGGGAATGTATGCAAGGGCGTTTCTGAGATAGCTGTCATTATTCAGCAGACGGACATCCAGATGAGTACGACGTAATACCTTTCTCTCATTGTACTTCTTGCTGAAATACTGGGAATAAACCCTTTTCACTTCTTCGCCGAATGCTTTGGCGTCAGACTCTTTGGCCGCCAGAACTGCAGTGTGAGTATGGTTTGACATAACAATATGGATTATCACTAAGACATTCTTCCGTCTTGCACATATGAAAATGTACTTTTCCATAACGTCAAAGTCCTCCTCGTCCCGACATAAGACAATATCTTCCATTCCTTGCATACTGACGTGGAATGGGAATACAAAAGTTTCAGTTCCATTGGGCAGAACTTTCCGGTCAATTCTCTGGAAGGCCATTTTTTCAGTTCTTTATGGGACCATTTTTTAAAATACTATCCACGTTCATTATGCTGCCGATGTCACCCATCTTTATCGGCTTGACGAGTTCGTCCGGAGAAAATCCATATGGAATCTTTAACTGGTTTACGTATGATTCATATAAAGGAATAGTGTCGTTTATCATCACGTACCACAATTCCTCAATTTGTTCGTACGGCTGCCTGGCAGCGAGTATTTCAGCCATACTGAGCATCCGTATTGCCGGATAGAACTCGTAACGCTTATCTTCCCATCCGCATTTTACCATAGCTCGGATTATTCTTTTCATCCATTTGTTGTATTCCTTGGTGTTTTTAATGCGTTTGAACCAATCTGTGTCCATTTCGGAGTTGAAATGAAAGTTGTTGTTGTCGTCAATCAAGACTTCGATTAATTTTTTCATCGTGATAATTTTTTGTCGTTAAAAATAGATATGCCTGGAGCCGTTGGCCTTATGCAATATTGCCCCTATACTGAAAACTCTTGCTGCTATGTCCATTGCTTGCTGCAGCTGTGACGGGGGAGGTGCTGCCGCTGTGTCGGTGTGGGCGGCAGGTGTGAGGTAGGTGCTGGTGTGCGGCAGATATGCCGAGGCTGCCGCAGGTGTGCCAAATGATGTGACAGCTGCAACGCAAATCGGCCTTGCAGCCGCTTCTGCCGTTGCAGGTGTGCCGGATTTTGTTACACCTGCAACGCTTTTCGCTGGTGCTAGCTTGTCCGGTGCTGCAGGTGTGAGGTAGGTGCTGAGGGGGTAGGGTGCCGCAGGTGTGCCAAATGATGTGACAGCTGCTACGAAAATCAGCCTTG
>JAEEGL010892406.1_pt1 | contig 18074 bp, 17 predicted proteins | sample 9134231 | NCBI WGS metagenome assembly JAEEGL01 (sample SAMN16246548, study PRJNA631951) | gut metagenome | biome: gut microbiome; feature: rumen; material: fiber-attached | host: Bos | place: Iran: Karaj | collected 2018-10 | reverse complement strand
GTATATTCTATATCTCTAAAGCCTGACCTCTTCGCTCTATGACATTCAATCGGATATCCAATCAATTCAAGAATTGACGCTCTCGTTTCTTTCTCTCGGTACTTGCTTGTACTTGCTTGCTTGTACTAATCCTTCAATATTTTCAAAGATCTTACCCTCTCCTTTCGGAAACGGGCTGCAAAGATAACCACATTTTTCGTCTTTCAAAAAATTTTCGCTCAATTTTTGAAAATTTGTACCATATTTGCCCCGTGGTATCATTGTGGCAGATTTTCCTGGTATTCACCAAGATCGGAGCGTTCACGATCGGGGGAGGATATGCGATGATACCCCTTGTCCAGAAAGAACTCGAGAAAAGGGGCTGGCTGTCCTCCGAAGAACTCCCCGACATCATAGCCCTCGCCCAGAGCGCCCCCGGGGTGATGGCCGTCAACATGGCCATCTTCGCCGGACACAAGATGCACGGGTTCAAAGGCAGTGTCGCTGCCACCCTGGGCACCATCCTGCCCTCCTTCCTCATCATCCTCGCCATCGCCGCCCTTTTCACCAGTTACGGGGACAACCCCGTGGTGATCAGGATCTTCAAGGGCATCCGGCCGGTGGTGGTCTCCCTCATCGCCGTACCTATGATCAATATGGCGAGGAAGAACAACAAGACCTGGTGGGCCTGGCTCATCTCCATACTCAGCCTCGTGCTGGTGGCCTTCCTGGACTTCTCGCCCATATATGTGCTGCTGGTGCTGATCGTCCTCGCCCTGACGTTCACCTGGCTCAAGGAAAGAAGGAGGGACGCCCGTGACTGACATCGGCATACTCTACCTCCAGCTTTTCTGGACCTTCTTCGTGATAGGGGCCTTCACCTTCGGTGGTGGCTACGCGATGCTCTCCCTCATCCAGGGACAAGTGGTCAGCGTCCACGGGTGGATTACCGAAAGCGCCTTCACGGACATCGTGGCCGTCTCCCAGATGACCCCGGGGCCCATCGGCATCACCTCGGCCACCTACGTGGGCTCTCAGGTGATCGTCAATGCCGGCGGGGGAGAGTTCCTCGGCGTCCTGGGCTCGGCGACCGCCACCCTCGCAGTCATCCTTCCCTCTTTCCTGATCGTCCTCGCCCTCGTGAAATTCTACGACAGGTTCAGGACCAGCCCCCTCTTCGAAGGGGTTATGGGCTGGCTCAGGAGCGCCGTGGTGGGCCTTATCGGCGCCGCGGCCATCATCCTGATAGTGAACGTCTCCTGGGACGGAACCCCTCTTTTCTCCAAGCCCTGGGCCCAGGTAGTCACCGACAACTTCCCCGACTGGAAGAGCTGGGTCCTTTTCGCCGCCGCCCTCCTGGCTTCCCTTTTCCTCAAAGCCGGGCCGATCCTGATCATCATTCTCGGCGGAATTGCCGGATTTTTACTATATTGACAAAAAATATATTTGATATGAAACTCCTGTCCCTGGCCGCCGCCATGCTCGCGGCCCTCATTTGCGGAAATGTATCAGCCCAGCCACAGGCATACAACATCATCCCCGAACCCGCCAGCCTCGTCCCCGCGAAGGGAAGTTTCAAGGCGGCGGGAGCCGCTGTCAACTGCGACCCTTCAATTGATGCAGCCACCCTCGACCTTATCCGGAAATTCGCCACCCGGCTGTCCCTCGTGTCCGGGAGGAACAGTTCCATGGCAACTCCGGTAGGCATCGAACAGACCCTAGCCAACTCATCAGTCAAGGGTTTCCTCTTCCTGAATGACCCGAGCCTCGCGGATGAGGAATATTCGATCAACGTCACTCCCAAGAACGTGACAGTCAAGGCCTCCTCCTACAATGGCTTCTCTTACGCCATTGCCACCCTCAAGCAGCTCCTGCCGGCCGAAATCTACATCGCAAAGGCCGGGACGGCCAAGATGACCATCCCCTGCTGCTCCATTAAGGACAGGCCCCGGTTCGGCTACAGGGGAGTGGAACTGGACTGCGCAAGGCATTTCTTCGGAGTAGACCAGGTGAAAAGGTTCCTCGACGTGATCGCGATGTACAAGGTCAACCGTTTCCACTGGCACCTGACCGACGACCAGGGCTGGAGGGTTGAGATAAAGAAATATCCCCTTCTGACCGAAATCGGGGCTTTCCGCTCCGGCACCCAGTCCACTTATGACAGGCGTCAGAACGACGGGATCCGCTACGGCGGCTATTACACCCAGGACCAGATCAGGGAAGTCGTGGAATATGCCGGAAAACTCGGCATCACCGTCATCCCCGAACTGGACCTTCCGGGACATATGCTCGGCGCCATGGCGGCCTATCCCTGGCTCGGCTGCACCGGAGGCCCCTACGAGGTATGGACGAAATGGGGAGTGTCCGACCAAGTGCTCTGCGTGGGCAAGGAGACGACCTTCGGATTCCTGTTCGACGTGCTGGACGAAATGTGCGAACTCTTCCCGGGCGAATACTTCCACATCGGAGGGGACGAATGCCCCAAGAAAGCCTGGGAGCAGTGCCCTGTATGCCAGGCGAAGATCGCCGAACTCGGCCTGACGGACGGGGACGGGGCCACCAAGGAGCAGAGGCTGCAGAACTACGTCACCAAGAGGGTCCAGGACTATCTGTCCCTCAAGGGCAAGAAGATCATCGGCTGGGACGAGGTCCTCGAAGGTGAACTCGCCGAAGGGGCGACCGTGATGTCCTGGAGAGGGACAAAGGGTGGCATCAAGGCCTCCGGAATGGGCTTCGACGTCATAATGTCCCCCACCGACTACTGCTACCTCGACTACAAGCAGGGTGAGGACGACAGGCAGAACACCATCGGCGCCGGATACGCCCGCACAAAGTTCTACGACGCAAAGAACCTCTACGGCTTCGAACCGCTGGAAGGTCTGGACGAGAAGTCCGCCTCCCACATCCTGGGAGTACAGGGCAATATGTGGACTGAATTCATAAGGAACAACCACGAAGTCGACTATATGCTGATCCCCCGCCTGTTCGCGCTGAGCGAAGTGCAGTGGAGCCCGAAGGAGAGCCGCAACTACGACCGATTAGTGGAAAAGGCCCGCGCGCACTTTAAGATTATGGACATACTGGGATATGACTACAAGCCTCTGTAGGCTCTCAAGTTCCTGAAATACAAATGATTGACGCCCTCGTGATTCTCATCAGGAGGGCGTCGCAATTCTAACCTAAAACTTAACCTATGAAAAAACTATTCGATGCTATTTTCTTGCAAGTTCCGTGCCGTTATTGACCGATTTTCTCGTCTAGGATGATTTTTTTGATGATTACGTCGTGGACGGGACGGTCCCTGTTGTCGGTGGCCTCCTTGGCTATCCTGTCGATGACATCAAGGCCCTCGATTGTCTCCCCATAGACGGTGTAGGCTCCGTCAAGCTGGGCGCAGGCAGCCTCGTCCTGGACAAGGTAGAACTGCGAGCCGGAGGATTCCTTCATCGGGTTGGCGGCGTCTCCCCTGCGGGCTGCCGCCAGAGCTCCCTTCTTGTGCCTGTATCCAGGGATGAATTCGGCCGGAACGGTGTATCCGGGACCTCCCTGGCCGTATTTGGCAACCCCCTCGGGTGAACGGTCGCGGGTGTTGGGGTCTCCGCCCTGGATCATGAAACCATTGATGACGCGATGGAAGAGAAGTCCGTCGTAATAACCCGAAAGGGCGAGTTTCTCGAAGTTGTCGCGATGAAGGGGGGTCTTGGAATAGAGTTTCACCTTGATGGTGCCGAGGTTCGTAACAATGTCGAACACTGGCTCTTCGGGGAGGGTTTTCATAATGTCTTCCGCTTTTTTCTGCTTTTCGGCGACTTGGGCGGCGATTGAATCCTGCTCCGCCTTCAGGGCCGCTTCCGCAGCGGAGGCGTCGGCTTTTTTGTTACGGCCGCCGCAGCCGATCGCCACGGCAGCGAGAACCAGGCAGCCAATGGCAAGGAATATCAGGTGTTTCATAATGGTACAAAAATAATTATTTTTGTGGATATGAACCTCAAGTCACTTGCAAAAGACACGGCGCTGTACGGACTCAGCAGCATAGTGGGGAGATTCCTCAACTACCTGCTCGTGCCCCTTTATACCTACTACATCGCCGCCGAAAGCGGCGGGTACGGCATCGTCACCAACCTCTACGCCTACACGGCCCTCCTACTCGCCCTCCTCACCTTCGGAATGGAAACCACCCTCTTCCGTTTCTGCAACAAGGACGGAGAGGACGACCGGATGGTCTACAGCACCACCCTCCGTCTGGTAGGAGGCGTGGCCCTGTTGTTCGCGGTCCTGGTCCTGGGACTCGTCCGGCCCATTTCCGGAGCCCTGGGCTATTCCGCCCATCCCGAATATATCGGCTGCATGGCCCTCATCGTGGCCCAGGACGCCTTCCAGGCCATTATGTTCAGCCGTCTCAGGCAGCAGGGCAGGCCCGTAAGGTTCGTTTCCCTTAAGTTCGCCTTCATCATACCCAACGTCATCCTGAACGTGGCGTGCTTCATCCTCCTTCCGAAACTCTTCCACCATTTCCCCGGCCTGGAGGCCGTCTGGCAGAGGTTCGACTACGGGGTGGGCTTCATCTTCTTCATAAACCTCATCTGCACCACGGCGGTTTCCTTCCTTTTCCTGCCTGAGATAAAGGGTATCTTCCACGGCTGGGACGGGAAACTCGCGAATCGGATGCTCACCTACACCTGGCCACTGCTTCTCCTCGGCATCGTAGGCATACTCAACCAGGTGGCGGACAAGATTCTCTACCCCTGGCTGGTGCCCGGCGAGGAAGGCAAGGTCCAGCTTGGAATCTACGGGGCCTGCGCCAAGATAGCCCTCATAATGTCCGTCCTCACCCAGGCGTTCCGTTATGCCTACGAGCCCATCGTGTTCAACGGCAGCCGGGACAAGGACAGCCCCGAAACCCTCAGCGACGGGATGAAATATTTCGTGATCTTCACCCTCCTGGCCTTTCTTGGAGTGATGTTCTTCCTACCCCTGTTGCGCTACCTGGCCGGCAGCGGCGACTATTGGGAAGGGCTCAAGGTGGTGCCTGTCGTGATGATGGCGGAGATATTTATGGGAATCTATTTCAACCTCTCCTTCTGGTACAAACTCAGCGACAAGACCATCTGGGGAGCCATAATGAGCGCCGTCAGCGCCGCAGTGATGATAGGGGTGAACGTGGCCTTCGTGCCCCGCTACGGCTACATCGCCTGCGCCTGGGGAGGGTTCGCCGGATATGGCACCGCCATGCTGATGAGTTATTTCATAGGACAGAAGAAATATCCGATAAAATATGAGTTGAAAGGCATCCTGGCCGCCTTCGCCCTCGCCCTGGCCCTCTACGGGGCGTCAAAGGGACTCGGCCGCCTGATGGGCCTCGCACCCGATTCACCCCTGGGCTGGAAATCCTTCTGCTGGATGGGCGCAAACCTCATTCTTATCGGAATTTACTGCTTGTTTATTTGGAAATCATTATCTTTACGTCCGGTTGGTAAAAAGTAGCGCTGTTTACAGATGACTGGTCACCTGTACAAATATCCCGGAAGATTCACCTTCGAAGCCGGCGGGGCCATTGACGGCCTCACTCTGGCCTACCATACCTCCGAGGGAGAAAGGGGAGACCGGAAAGTGATATGGATATGCCACGCGCTCACGGCGAATTCCGACCCGGAGGACTGGTGGGACGGGCTTGTCGGCCCCGGGAAGACCATCGACACCGGGAAGTACTACGTCATCTGCGTGAACATGATCGGCTCCTGCTACGGGTCCTCTGGTCCGACCAGCATCAATCCGTCCACAGGAAAGCCCTACCTTCTTGATTTCCCGAAGGTTACAGTCCGCGACATGGCCAGGGGGCTCGAACTGGTGAGGGAGGAACTCAGGATAGGGACGATAGATTTCATACTGGGTTCCAGCATCGGAGGGTTCCAGGCCCTGGAGTACTGCGTGATGTATCCCGACCGGGTGAAAAAGGCCATGTTCATGGCAACGGGGGCGCGCGTGAGTCCCTGGCTCACCGCCTTCGAGGAATCGCAGAGGATGGCCGTGGAAACGGATCCGACCTTCTTAGAGGCCGCCGGAATCGACGGGGGAAAAGAAGGTATGAAATGCGCCCGCTCCGTCGCCCTCCTCTCCTACCGGACCGGCAAGGGATACAACCTAACCCAGGAGGAGCCGGGGCCCGACACCGTCTTCCCTTCAAGGGCCTGTTCCTACCAGAGGTACCAGGGCATGAAACTCGCCAGGCGTTTCGACGCCTATTCCTACTGGTACCTGGCCCACAGCGTCGACAGCCAGAACATAGGAAGGGGACGCGGCGGGGTGGAAGCGGCCCTGGGCAGGATAAAAGCTTCTGCGACAGTCGTAGCGATTGATTCCGACCTCATCTTCCCTCCAGACGAAATGGCCCCGATGGCCGAGGCCCTCGGAGTTCCCTTATTGACAATATCTTCCAGCTTCGGCCACGACGGCTTCCTGCTGGAATCAGACCAGATAACGGCAATTCTGAACCCCATACTTAACGAACTGTAGAGATATGCAAGTACTGAAATTCGGGGGCACCTCCCTCTCCGACGCCGCCAACTTCCTGAAGTCGAGCGACATCATAGCCAAGGCAGTGGAACGCGACCGCACCATAGTCGTGGCCTCCGCCATCGAGGGCTGCACGGATTCCCTCATCGAGGCAGGACGGCTGGCCGCCGCCCACGACGAGGCTTTCAACGCCAACCTCGACACCCTCCGTTCAAGGCACCATAAGATCATCCGCACCCTCCTTCCCATCGAGAAACACGAGGAATCCCTCGAGGTCTGTGATAAGATAATGGACTCCGTCAGGAGCATCGTGCAGGGTGTCTTCCTCCTCGGGGAACTGTCCCCCACGAGCCTCGATGCGATCCAGGGTTGCGGGGAACTCCTTTCAAGCCAGATACTTGCCACCAAGATGGCCTCCATAGGCATACCCACCAAATGGGTGGATTCCCGCGAGATCATCCGCACCCGCTCCGACGGCGGCCACAACGTGGTGGACACCGAAGCCACATATTCCAACATTTCCAGGATGCTGGAATCCAACCCCGTGAAGTCCCTCTTCGTCGTCCCCGGCTTCATAGCCTCCGACGAAAAGGGCAGGATGGTGACGCTCGGCCGCGGAGGTTCCGACTACTCGGCCTCCCTCTATGCCGTAGGCAGCAAGGCCAGGAGCCTCGAGACCTGGAAGGACGTTCCAGGAATGATGACGGCCGATCCCAAGGTCGTGCCCGAGGCCTCCCTGATAAAACATATCTCCTACAGGGCCGCCCTGGAACTCTCCCATTTCGGAGCCAAGGTCATCTTCCCTCCCACCATCCAGCCGGTCGTGGCGGAGAGGATACCCATCCTGGTGAAATGCACCTTCGACCCTGACGGTCCGGGTACCGTCATAGAGCAGAATCCCCCCAGGGGAAAGAATCGCAGCAAGATCATAGGCATTTCCAATTCCGACAAGATCGCCCTCCTCTCCCTCGAAGGCAGCGGAATGGTCGGCGTGCCCGGATTCTCCTACAGGCTGTTCCAGACCCTGAGCGAGAACGACATCAGCATCATCCTAATCACCCAGGCCTCCTCAGTGAACACGATGTGCGTGGCGGTGGCCGAGAGCGACGCCGAGAAAGCCCGCGAAGCCGCTGACAAATGCTTCGCCTACGAGATTTCCCTGGGCAAACTGAATCCACTCAAGGTGGAGACCGGTTTCTCGATAGTCTGCCTCGTGGGAGACGACATCATCAACCAGAGGGGCACGATGGGAAGGATGCTGGCAGCCCTGGGCGACAGGAGCATAGGCGTCAGGGCGGTGGCCCAGGGTTCCTCGGAAAGGAACATCTCCGTCATCGTCTCCTCCGACGACGTCAAGCCGGCCATCAGGTACATCCACGCCGAATTCTTCGAGAAATCACCCTACAAGGACATCAACCTATTTATCGCCGGCTACGGCACCGTGGGAAAGGCCCTCCTGGACATAATATCCCGCAAGAGGGACGAGATTGCGGAAAGGACCGGCAAGAGAATTCATCTGGCGGGGCTTTCCAACAGCCGGAAATATATCATTGACCGTGAAGGGCTTTCCTTGGACGATATCGACGGTCAGCTCGCCGCCGGCAAGCCGGCAGCCAACGAGGCCTTCTTCGAGGAACTTGCCAAGACCAGCCTGCAGAATTCCGTGTTCGTGGACTGCACCGGATCTTCGGACATTTCCTATAAATATCTGAATCTCTTCGAAAAGGGCTATTCCGTGGTAGCTAGCAACAAGATCACCTTCGCCGCCCCCTACACCCAGTACAGGACCCTCAAGACTGCGGCTGTAGAAAACGGGGTGTCGCTCAAATACGAAACCACCGTGGGAGCCGCCCTCCCCATCCTGGAGTCGATTTCCAGGAGCGTGAACAGCGGGGATTCCATCCTCAGGGTGGATGCTGTCCTGTCCGGGACAATGAACTACATCTTCTCCTCCTATGCCGGAGGCACCGACGGGCGCAGTTTCGCAGACGTCGTGAAAACGGCCAAGGAAAGGGGCTATTCCGAACCGGATCCCAGGCTCGACCTCAGCGGCAGAGACGTCCTTCGCAAACTGCTCATCCTCTCCCGCGAAGCCGGCGTACCCCTGGACGAGGCCGACGTGAAGATAACCCCCGCCCTCGGGGACGAATTCTTCAAGGGAAAGGTTCCCGAGTTCTTCGAGAAGCTCAAGGCGGCCGAGCCGGAATTCGCCGCATCCTACAAGGCGGCGGCCGACAAGGGCCTGAGGCAGAGGTTCATAGCCTCGCTGTACAAGGGCTCCGACGGAGAGTGGGTAGCAGAGATGGGACTTAGGGAAGTCGGTCCCGACAATCCCCTGTACAACCTCTCCGGCACGGACAACTGCGCCATCATCACCACGGAGTTCTATCCTTCTCCCCTGGTCATCCAGGGTGCCGGCGCCGGCGCTTACCAGACGGCTTCCGGAGTATTGAATGACATATTGATATAAAGACATCGGCGTAGCGGCTTCCCCTTTCAGTGACTGTGCCACCCTCGGCACCATAAGAGGGAGGGGCCCACGAAGTGGGAGGGGCCGCAAAGCGGCGTCATCTGAAAGGGAAGCCGCCACGCCAAAGAACTTAACAAATAGTAATTATGAAAGTAGCAGTAGTGGGTGTCACCGGTCTGGTGGGCACAAGGATGATGGAAGTGCTGGAAGAAAGGCACTTCCCCGTAACCGAGTTCATACCTGTCGCCTCGGAGAGGTCCGTGGGCAGGAAGGTGGTTTTCGGAGGTAAGGAATATTCCGTAGTCGGAGCCGAAGAGGCCATTTCGCGAAAGCCCGACCTGGCCGTGTTCTCGGCCGGCGGAGACGCCTCGAAGGAACTGGCGCCGAAGTTCGCTGCCGTCGGCTGCAGGGTTGTGGACAATTCCTCCTGCTGGAGGATGGACCCCACCAAGAAACTGGTGGTTCCCGAGGTTAACGGCGACGTCCTCACCAAGGACGACTACATCATAGCCAATCCCAACTGCTCCACCATCCAGATGATCCTCCCCCTTGCCCCCATCCACCGCAGATACGGCATCAAGAGGATCGTGGTTTCCACCTACCAGAGCGTCACCGGCGCAGGGAACCGTGCCGTCTTCCAGATGAACGAGGAGCGCTCCGGAAAGAAATGGGGCGAATACCCTCCCAAGTTCCCCTGGCCCATCGACGAGAACATCATACCCCATATCGACGTCTTCCTTGAGAACGGTTACACCAAGGAAGAGATGAAGATGGTGAACGAAACCCATAAGATCCTGGGAGACTATTCCATCGGCGTTTCCCCCACCACCGCCAGAGTCCCCGTGCTCGGCGGCCATTCCGAGTCCATCAACCTCGAACTGGAGAAAGATTTCACCCTGGAAGACATCCGGAAGATCTGGGAAGACACCCCCGGAGTCACCATCCAGGACGACCCTTCGAAGAACATCTACCCGATGCCCCTCTATTCCCTCGGAAAGGACGATGTGTTCGTGGGCAGGCTCCGCCGCGACCCTTCCCTCCCCTTCGGCCTCAACTTCTGGTGCGTTTCCGACAACATCCGCAAGGGTGCCGCCACCAACGCCAACCAGAGCGCCGAAACCCTCCGCGCCAAAGGCTTCCTGCCCGCATAGATTCCAGATCGGCGCCGGGAACGGCGGAAAAAATCCGACGAATAACGAAAAAGGGCGGCTCCGAAAACTGAACCGCCCTTTCGCTTTGTTCGTGACAGGATCAGTCGGTCAGGGAGAAACGCTTGAAAGCGACAACCTTGGCCTCCTTGTCAACGGACTGGATGTACTCCTTGACGGTCATCTTGCCGTCGGACTGGACGTAATCCTGAGCCTCGAGGGTGGCCTCCTTGTAGAACTTGCTGAGCTTGCCCTTAGCGATGTTCTCGAGCATAGCGGCGGGCTTGCCGGCCATCTTCGGATCCTCTGCCATCTGCTGCTTGTACATCTCGAGCTCCTTCTCGACGATTTCCTTCGGGCAGTCAGCCTCGGAAACGGAGACAGGGTTCATCGAAGTGACCTGCATTGCAACGCCCCTGCCGACCTCGGCGGGAACTTCCTTGTTGAAGCCCACGACGGCGCCGAGCTTGTTGTTGAAATGGACGTAGCTGGCGATGCAGGGAGCCTCGAGGGTGGAATAATAGGCGAGGTCGTGCTTCTCACCGGTCTTGCCTGTCTGGGCGGAAATCTCCTCCTCGACGGTGTGGCCGTTGGAGCACTTTGCAGCCTTGAGACCCTCAAGGTCAGCGGGATAGCTGGCGATAGCCGCATCGGCGATCTCGTTTGCAAGAGCCTTGAAGTCGGGGGTGGCGGACACGAAATCGGTCTCGCAGCCGAGGCATACGATAATGGCCTTGTTCCCGTTAGTCCTGACGAGGACGGCACCTTCGGTGGTGGCCCTGTCAGCCCTCTTGGCTGCTACGAGCTTGCCTTTCTCACGGATGATGTCCACAGCCTTCTCGAAGTCACCTTCGGCCTCGATGAGGGCATTCTTGCAGTCCATCATTCCTGCGCTTGTCATCTTGCGCAGTTTCATTACATCTGCTGCTGTGATTTGCATGGCGTAATCTTTTTTAACGGTTATTCTGCCTTGGGGGCTTCTTCTTCCTTGACGGGCTCGGCGGCGGGAGCTTCCTCCTTGGCTGCCTCGGCCTCTACGTCGACGGGCTTGGCACCCTTGCGGGCGCGGAGTTTCTTGCCGGCGGGCTGCTTGGGAGCGGAGGCTTCAACTTCCTCAACTTCCTTGTCCTTTTCCATCTTACGCTCTTCGAGTCCTTCCTGGATAGCCTTGCAGAGGGTGCTGACAACGATTTCGATGGACTTTACAGCATCGTCGTTTGCCGGTATCACATAATCAATCGGGGTGGGATCGCAACAAGTGTCAACCATAGCGAATACCGGGATGTTGAGGCGGTTGGCCTCCTTGACTGCATTGGCCTCCTTCTGGATGTCAACGACAAAGAGGGCGGAAGGAAGACGGCTCATATCCTTGATGGAGCCGAGGTTCTTCTCGAGTTTCTCCCTCTGGCGGTTGACCTGGAGACGCTCTCTCTTGGCGAGTTTCTCGAAAGTGCCGTCTTCTTTCATCTTGTCGATGGTGTTCATCTTCTTGACGGCCTTGCGGATGGTAGGGAAGTTCGTGAGCATTCCGCCCGCCCACCTCTCGGTGATGTAGGGCATGTTCACTGCGGCGGCGTTCTCGGCCACGATGTCCTTGGCCTGTTTCTTTGTCGCCACGAAAAGTATCTTGCGGCCGGAACGGGCGTATTCTTTCATAACGTCTGCGGCCTCGTCCAATTTGACGATCGTCTTGTGCAAGTCGATGATGTGCACGCCGTTCTTCTGGTCGAAGATGTAGGGCGCCATCTTAGGGTTCCACTTGCGGGCGAGGTGTCCGAAGTGTACTCTTGCATCAAGCAGTTCTTGGAAATTTGTTCTTGACATTTTAATAAAATTCGTTTTTCGTTTTTGAAAACTTTCCCCCGGGTATTTCCTTGTTCCCTAAGGGACTCTTTTCTTCAATTCCGGAGTAGCGGACCTTGTCCGGTCTCCTGGGATTTTCCGCGGCAGAGGCAATTTTCAAGCAGCTTTCCTGGACGTCGCGTCCTGAAAAAGATCAGAAAATTTACTGACCGCTGCCGTGCGTTGACGTCTATCTGTCTCTGACTAACGCTTACTGAACTGGAAGCGGCGACGTGCTCCGGGCTGGCCGGGCTTCTTCCTTTCGACCTCGCGTGCATCGCGGGTAAGGAATCCGGCCGCCTTCAGTGCGGGGCGGTGGGCCTCTTTGTCAACCTCGCAAAGTGCGCGGGAGATGCCGAGCCTGACGGCCTCGGCCTGGCCTTTGGTACCGCCACCCACGAGGGTGACCTTCACGTCGAACTGTCCTTCAGTGCCCGTGACGGCGAAAGGCTGGTTCACGATGTAACGGAGGGACTCTTCCTTGAAGTAGTCGGTGAGTTCCCTGTCGTTGATGGTAACGTTGCCTTGTCCTGCCACGAGATAAACGCGAGCCACGGCTGATTTACGTCTTCCAAGGGCGTGTATCTGTTCCATTTGCTCTGTTTAAATTTCGTTCAACTTGATTTCTCTGGGTTGCTGCGCCTGGTGGGGATGCTCGGGACCTGCATACACATACAGGTTTCCAAGGATCTTGTCACCAAGACGTGTCTTCGGAAGCATGCCTCTGACAGACCTCCTGATGAGTTCGGCGGGCCTTTTCCGCAGGATCTCGGCCGGCGTGGTGAAACGCTGTCCACCGGGATAGCCGGTGTAGCGCGTATACACGCGGTCGGTCATCTTCTTGCCGGAAAGAGTCACTTTCTCCGCATTGACCACGATGACGTTGTCACCGCAATCCACGTGGGGGGTGAACCCTGGTTTGTTCTTGCCGCGGAGGACAAGAGCGACCCTGGAAGCCAGACGACCAAGTGCAAGATCCGTTGCATCAATGACGACCCACTCTTTCTTCACGGTTGCCGCATTCAGCGATACCGTTTTGTAGCTCTGTGTGTCCACTGTCTTGATCTTTAATGGTTTAACTATAATAATTTGCGATCCCTACACATTATAGGGGCCGCAAAGATAAGAATATTTTCGCTTATTGCAAAATCAAATCGCCGCGTCATCGCCGCCGGAGGCCAAAACTTCGTTCTGGACCTGGACCGACGCCTCGTGGATGGCGTTGTAGACCGCGGCTACGAACTCCGCCCCCAGACCCTTCTTCCCGCCTTCTTCAATCATCTCGTTTAGGATGTTCTCCCACCGTCCTGTCTGGAGGATGGCAATGTTGTGGGCCTTCTTGTACTCGCCTATCTTCCTGCTGACGGACATCCTGGAAGCGAGCATGTTCAGGATCTCTTCATCGATGACGTCGATGCGGGTGCGGAGTTGGGAGAGTCTGTCGTTGAACTCCTCGTCCTCGGTCCTGTTGTCGCGGACGACGATCTTTCCGAGGAAATCGCGGAAGTCGTCGGGCGTCAGCTGCTGGGCGGCATCGCTGAGGGCGCAGGCGGGATTGCAGTGGGACTCGATCATAAGGCCGTCGAGGCCGAGGTCGAGCGCCTTCTGGGACAGTTCAAGAAGATATTTGCGGTCTCCTCCCATATGGCTGGGATCGGCGAAGAAAGGAAGGCCCGGATATCTGGTTCTGAGTTCGATGGCTATCCTCCAGCCGGGGTCGTTGCGGTACTGGATTTTCTGGAAAGAGGAAAAACCGCGGTGGATGACGCCCAGTTTGCGGATTCCGGCATTGTTGAACCTCTCCAGGGCCCCGATCCACAGGTCGAGGTCGGGATTGACGGGGTTCTTCACGAGGACAGGTATCTCCGTGTCCTTCACGGCATTGGCTATCTCCTGTACAAGGAAGGGGTTGGCCGTCGTCCTGGCACCTATCCATACCATATCCACCCCGTATTTCAGGCACTCGAAGACGTGCCTCTCGCAGGCCACTTCGGTGCAGACCTTCATTCCCGTCTCCCTCTTTACTTCCTGCAGCCATTTGAGACCTTCGATTCCCATTCCTTCGAAACTACCGGGATGGGTGCGCGGTTTCCATATCCCGGCACGGAAAACATTGATTCCCAGAGCTCTGAGTCCCTTTGCCGTTTCCATCACCTGTTCCCTTGTCTCGGCGCTGCAAGGACCGGCTATGATCATCGGCCGGGGCAGGGTGAAAAATCCCCACTCAGTCACCGGCGCAGTATCCAATATCTTGCTCATTTTATGATTCTCCTTATCCTGTTCGCCTCCCTTATGAGGGCGTCTATCCCGTCCCTGTCGCTGTCCGCAATGGCTTTACGGAATTCATTTACCTTTTCAACATATGTATCTATCCCTTCCAGGACATTGTCCCGGTTCTGGATGAAGATGGGCGTCCACATCTCCGGACTGGACTTTGCGAGCCTCACCGTAGAAGAGAAACCTCCGGAGGCGAGGTCGAAGATGTGACTGTCGTCCTTCTCCTTGTCCAGCACCGTCAGGGCCAGTGCGAAGGATATGATGTGGGATAGATGTGAAACATATGCGACGTGGACGTCGTGGTTTTCCGAATCCATATACGTCGGCCTCATATAGAGGACGTCGTACATGTCCTTCACCACTTCCAACGCGTCTCCGTCGGACTTTTCCGGATCGGCTACTATGGCTGCCCGGCCGTCGAAAAGGTTGGCCAGAGCCGCCCAAGGGCCGGAATACTCGGTTCCCGCCATAGGGTGGGTGGCTACGTATCTCCCCCTGCAGGGGTGGCCTTCGACAGACTCCGAGACCTTGGCCTTGGTGGAACAGATGTCGATGACGGTCTTGTCCTTGAAACCCCTGGCCTCGAAGATGTCCAGGACCTGTTTCAGGACGGGGACCGCGGCGTCCACGGGAATAGCAATGATGATGAGACCCGACTTCTCCACCAGGGCCCCGATGTCCATCGTCTCGTCAACGAGTCCGATGGTGAGGGCTGCCTTCGAGTTGACCGGATTGGCGTCGAATCCGTAAAGGGCTTCGGCGAAACCCCTCCTCCGGAGGTCGATGGCCATCGATCCCCCTATCAGTCCCAATCCAATAATTCCAACTTTCATATCCTTTCCGGTTTAGAGGGCCGCTACATATTCCCCAAGGATGCGGATGTCCTCAAGCAGCGGACGTATGGCGTCGAGTGTCTGCCTGTAACGGCCGTACTCCTCGAATTTGATGTCCACATAGAAGAAATACTGCCACTTGCGGCCAGGAATGGGAAGGGACTGGATCCTGGTGAGGTTGATTTCATAGAAGGACATTATGGCCAGGATGTGCGCCAGGGAGCCTGGCTTGTGGGGAAGGGTGAAGCAGAGGGAAGCCTTGTTTATCTCATTTTCAGGGATGGTCAGCGAATCATCCAATATTAGGAAACGGGTGAAATTGTCCCTGTAGGTTTCAATCTCCGGAGCGAGTATCTCCAGGCCGTTCTGCTCGGCGGCCATCACGGAACCCACGGCCCCTATCCCCTTCAGCCCGTCCCGGGCGATGTCGATGGCGCTTTTGGCGGTGTCCTCCGACTCCACAAGGTTTATCCACGGACATACCGTCTCGAAGTACTTCCTGGTCTGGTTTATGGCCATATAGTGGGTACGGACCTCGCGGATATCCTCCAATTTCTGTCCCGGAAGAGCCATAAGGTTCTGGTGGATAGCAAGATACACTTCCCCCTTCACCTTCTGGGAATGGTCTCTCAGGAGTTCGAAATTGGGAATGAGCCCGCCGGAAATGGTGTTCTCGATGGCCATCACGGCTGCATCGGCCCGCCCTTCCCCAATTGCCTCGTAGAGGGAAGCGAAATTCGGGCATTCTATTATCTCAGGAACGAAACCGCAGCGGGTGATGTAGAACATCTGGGCTGCCTGTTCATGGAAACTCCCGTAATGTCCCTGGATGGCGACTCTTTTGCTCATTAATTATTTTGTCAAGTTCGTTCATTCGTATGCGTTATCCTATACCTTGAGGATATCCTTCTCCTTTTCTTCTATAAGGGCGTCGACAGCTTTAACATTCTTGTCGGTGACCTTCTGAACCTCGCCCTCGGCCTCCTTCTCGGTGTCCTCGGACATACCCTCGTTCTTCTGGGCCTTCTTCAGGAGGTCAACGGCCTCGCGCCTGTATCCGCGGATGGCCACCTTGGTGTCCTCTCCGGCGCCGCGGGCCCTTTTGATGAGTTCCCTGCGCCTCTCCTCGGTCAGGGCCGGGACCACGCAGCGGATGATCTCACCGTTGTTCTGGGGGGTGAGACCGATGTTGGCGTCCATAATGGCCTTCTCGATGGCCGGTATCATCTTCCTCTCCCAAGGCTGTATGGCAATCGTCTTGGCATCGGGGGTGCTGACTGAAGCCACCTGGGGAAGGGGTGTGGGCGTGCCGTAATAGGGGACTATCACGTTGTTCATTATGGCAGGGGTGGCCTTGCCGACGCGGTAGGTCTTGAGGTCCTCCTCGAGAAACGCCACGGCGTCCTGCATCTTGCCGTCCGCCGAATTCACGATTTCCTTCGCTCTTTCTGATAACATGGTATATTCCTTTTTTGTTTATTATCTATTTGTGTACGAGGGTTCCAACCTTCTCGCCGTTCAATATACGGAGAAGATTGCCCTTTTGGTTCATGTCGAAGACGATTATCGGCATATTCCCCTCGCGGCAGAGGGAGAATGCCGTCTGGTCCATCACCTTCAGGTTGTCGGAAATGGCCTTGTCGAAGGTGAGCGAATCGTACTTCACGGCGGCAGGGTCCTTCTCCGGGTCGGCGGTATAGACGCCGTCCACCCTGGTGCCCTTCAGAAGGGCGTCGGCACCGATCTCCAGGGCCCTCAGGGCCGCGCCGGAATCGGTAGTGAAGAAGGGATTGCCGGTGCCTCCGGAAATCAGGACCACGGTCCCCGCCTCGAGGCAGGCTACCGCCTTGTCCCTCATATAATACTCGGCGAACGGCTCCATCGGTGTGGCGGTGAACACCTTGGCATTCACTCCTTCATCCTTGATAAACATGCTGAGAGCCAATGAGTTGATTACAGTGGCAAGCATACCCATCTTGTCCCCGTCCACGCGGTCGAATCCCTTCCCGGCTCCGGAGAGCCCGCGGAAAATGTTCCCGCCTCCGTTCACGATGCCGATCTGCAGGCCGGCCTTCGCCGCCTGGGCCACCTCGCAGGCGAACGCTTTCAGACTATCGGGATCCAGTCCCTTACCTTCGTGACCGCCGAGACTTTCGCCGCTTATCTTCAACAATACTCGTCTGTACATCTTTCTTTCTTGTTTAAACATTTAACAAAATTATTTGAAAATTATGAAACTTGCAAGAAAGAGTTTATCTTTGCGGAGATTAACCAACAACGGATAAACACCACGACAATGGCGAACTTTTTTCAATCTTCCATCGGAAAAAAATTCATACAGGCTGTCAGCGGAGCCTTCCTGATCATTTTCCTGACCCTTCATTCCGCTATTAACTTCTTCTCGGTAATAGACTCCTTCACCGGGAAATTCGGGGCCGTGGCGGCCGATGACAAACTTTTTTCGGCTGGGGACGGACTCTTCAAGCTCGGCTGCGACTTCATGTCCACCCCCGTCATTACTGTGATCGTGCCGGTCCTCGCCCTCGGACTGTTTATCCATATCTGCTACGGAATCTACCTGACCATATGCAACATCAAGGCCCGCGGAGGCTGGAACCGCTATGAGGTGGCCGGAAAGGGAGCCGCAGATTCCTGGTCCGCCAAGAACATGCTGGTGCTCGGCATCGTAATCCTCGGCATAATGTTCTTCCACCTCACCCACTTTTGGGCGGAGATGCAGCTCCAGGACTTCGCCGGAGCGGAGGCGCAGAACGACGTCTATCTCCTCCTCACCGCAACCTTCAGCAAATGGTGGGTCCTGCTGATCTACATCATCTGGTTCGTGGCAGTGTTCCTCCACCTCTCCCACGGCTTCTGGAGCATGTTCCAGACAGTGGGCTGGAATAACCAGACCTGGCTTAAGAGGCTCAAGGTCATCGGCATCGTCGTGGCCGCCATCATCTGCCTCTCCTTCACCGTCACGGCCGTGAACGCCTTCCTTCAGGGCAACGG
>JAEEGL016946258.1_pt1 | contig 18075 bp, 45 predicted proteins | sample 9134231 | NCBI WGS metagenome assembly JAEEGL01 (sample SAMN16246548, study PRJNA631951) | gut metagenome | biome: gut microbiome; feature: rumen; material: fiber-attached | host: Bos | place: Iran: Karaj | collected 2018-10 | reverse complement strand
TTTAACTCCTGCTGTTAACCCATCCAAGCAGGCGCCCGAACAGGGTTTCTGTTTGTTTTGGTTTTGGTGGATAGACTGCTGCAACGGGAGGGACATTGTGGAGGATGTATCTTCCATCATAGAATCCTACCGATGAGAGTTGTTTCAGGTAGTCGAGAAGCGCCTGTTCCTTATGCTTTTGGGAGCCTTTAATCTTCGCCCAATTGATGAACAGGTCGCCTTTGGCCCATCTTAGGCCGTGCATGAAGTGGAAGTACCCGAGCCACTGCTTGTCTGGTTCGGCCCAGTAGTTCTTCGGGAGGTTCTGGGCGACATCGAGTTCGTCGTCTTTGAACTCATAGAACACCGAGAATGGGTAATAGGTGCGGACGCACAGCTTGAAAAATTCCTTGTCCATTTAGACCTTCCAGTCTGCCTTGTCAAGAAGCCAGTCGGAGAACTTGATGACTGGATTCATCAGATACTTGTGCTCAGTTGATGACCATGGCCTGACGATGCGGTAGAGCATGAATGCTGGCATCAGTGCGAGCTTGGCGAGGTAGTAGATACCGAGTGCAATCAGGCTGATGAGAGCTGCTGCGAGGACGAAGGGGAGTGCAACGATTGATGTGAACAGCACTACAACCCAGTGGATTCGTTGTTTGATAGTCATAATTTACCACACTTCATGATATACAAGGTCAAGGATTTGAGTCATTTGGTGGTCAAAGTAGTTGTTAAACTCCTTGAGCCTCTGAATTGCATTATCAACGGTTATGGTCACTGTGCCATCGCCGTTGACTGACGCTTTCACTTTATTGAACCAGTCTGGATTGCTCAACTTAATATCAGCGACCTTTATCCGTGTGTTACGGACAAAAGTTGCAAAATGCATACCAAACACTGCATCGTGCAAATCGTCAACCGAAGATTCGAGAATCCTGTCTTTATAGCGGGCTACCCACTCGTCTGCATCGAAGTTTGCTTCCTTGCGTTTTTCATCAACGACTTCACGGGTGAGATAACCTTCATTGACCATCTCGGTTGCATACCGTTCGGTTTCGTCGAGATATTCTTTCATTATTTTATCTACCATACTCTACAATATAGCTAATTTTTCTTTTTCGTCAAGTCCCTTCCGCACATCGGGCAAAATTTTATGCCACGGATGGTGCAGATATTAACGGTCTGGTCGTCCGTGGTCTGGATTTCAATGTCGTTAAAGTGTACTATCGCCTCGTATGGAAAGCAGCTCATTGGTGCATTGAGGACAACACCGCCTGGGTGTTCGCAGTAGAAGCACGGTTGCTTCTTTTTCTCATCCTTGTCGTCGCCTTTCAGCTTGGCGATATACTTATCCACATCGGTTTTGAGGTAGACTTCTCCACGATAGTCTTGGATATCAACCAAGTCGTGCAATTTCAGTTCTTCGTTTTTCATTTGCGCTTCCTCTTGCAATCGGGGTATAGGAACCTGAGCGCCTTGTAGATGCCGTCTGGGGCTGTAAACCCAGGTATCGGAGCATGGCAGTCGAACAGTGCGGGGAACCTGCGGCGGTCTATCGGCATGCGTTCTTTGGGATGCTTCTTCCGCCATTCTGCTTCTTCCCGTTCCCATTCTTCGAGAGCCTTCTTGCGTTCTTCTTCCCACTTCTTGGCTTCGATTGCACGTTTGGCATCTTCCTCTGCCCAGCGTTTGCGGTCGGCAGCGATGTCGTGAATCTTCTTCAACGGGATTCCGTTGGAAAGGATTTCCTTGATGACATAGTTGTCGGGACCGCATTCCTCGTTATTGAGGCGGTTGATTTCTAGGTCGTAGTCTTCCTTGCTGCGGAAGTAGCCACAGAACCATTGCTTACCGTTCGGGTAGACACGGTAGAGTTCAAAACAGCGTTCGGAGCCTTGGAGTTTAGCCCCTATATAGTCAATCAGTTTTTTCATTTCAGTTTCTCCGCAAGTTTACGGTAATTCTCTTCGAGGTTTCCCCAGAATGCAATCCATTCTTTATATGATTTCTGTGCGATGCGCTTGAACGGGTTCGTACGGGTTCTATCGCCATTTTCGGAACAGTAATGCAGTGACTTGGTACGGAAATACACATGCCACAGGAATTTGTTTTCCTTCGCTCTTTCCGCTTTTTCAAGGCACAGCGCACGACGGAGCAGCTTGATTTCCATCGCCTGTTTTCTGGCGAGCTGCAACCATTTTTCACGGGCCTTGTCGGTATTGAGCGCATCTTCCTTCAAGTTGGCAAACTCGATTTCTTTTGCTTCGAGTTTCGCTTTCAGCTCGGCGTTCTCGGCGAGGAGCTTTGCGTCAGTCGTGTTGTTTTCTGGACTGATGTGAAATCGTCTTCCACCTCTCATGTTTTCTCCTTTTTGTTTTCGGCAAGCTTCTTGATGTAGTCGAGCATGAACGGGGCGTACTTTTCGACAAGTTTGCACAGTTCGTCAAATTCAACGATGTGAAGCTCTTCCGTTGATTTGTCAATTTTATTCAGATATGACAGGAAAATGCTAGAATCTGGTGCGAATGACGGGCTTCCACCCCAGTCGAACCCGAGGATTGGACCCTTCATGAACAGTTCCTTGTCATCGCCGCTCGGTTTCATCATAACTCCGTCGATACGCATGTATTTTACACAGTAAAAATCTTTGTTATCCCAGTAGATATACTTGCCTTTAAGATTATCCACGAGAACTTTATGCAAATGGGTTTCATACGTGCCATGTTTCTCCTCGATGTCGCTCAGCAAGTTTTTACTGGCATTGATACAGTCACGAATCATATTCTCCAGAGAAGTTTTGTTATCATGGATGTTATCGCATAGTTTCTGAATTTCCTTGTATGTCTCGATATCAGCACGAGAATTCATGACTTGTTTGTAAAGCCCGATTGACTCTCTCATAATATCGCCGATGCTTCCGTCGCATGTTACGTTCGGATATTTTTTCAACTCAGCGTTCATAGCTTCAATCGCCTTATGTTCGGCAGTCATCTGACGCAACCTGCGAGTAACTTCGTCAAAATTCTCCAGAACGATGCCAAGAAGCAGTTCCTCTTCCATTGCCCATCTGTCACGAAATGCCCTACCGTCTTCATCTGCTTTCGCCACGATATCATTCCATTCTTCTTTCCATATTCCGTCGGGATTCGTTCCTGCGAACCGTTCGCTAATAGTTCTTGCATGGAGAAGGGAAAACAAATAGTTTATTGTGGTTCCAGAACGGTCGGTATAACGGCAGAGGGAACGCTTGAACACATCTAGTGAGGAAACATCGACTTCCCAAAAATGGTAAAATCCTTCTGGTGGAGGGAACTCTTTTCCCGAATACTGTTCTTTGGCTTCTTTCAAAAATTGTCTTGCGTCCATATTACTTCTCTTTGTTTTCCTGCTGCATGTCGTGCAGGGATTTTACGTGGTAGCTGATAGTGTCCTTGTTCAAGTCGGGGAAATAACCAGTTTCCTCGTAGAGTTCGTCAGAAACCCATTTGCACTTGCGGCATTGAATCCTTATGCTGAAAATGCCGTAGTCAACCCTTTCCCCGAAGCACTCGAATTTTGTATCGTTCTTGCATTGAGGGCAGACGATGTAGTTACGCTGTTTCATTTCGAACTGCATAGGAACTCCTTACTTTGTTTTTACATGGTTCTTTACGGCGTTCACGATACGGATTACATCCTTGTCAGTAACCGATTCCCACCTTACCTGATAGGACAGGTCATCAAGAGTTCCGTTCTCACACGGGGCGACACCCAGTATCGTAGCAAGAGCCTTACCATTGATAAAGAAAACGGAGTTCTGGATGGCGCCTTGCAAATTGAATGTGTCCTTCGGGAATTTCGAGCCGATGTATTTCACGAACTTCACGAAGCTCCAGCGAGGGATATCCATATACCGTCTATCGGCTTCGTGCCAAAAACTGTCACCATACAAACGAACCTTGTACTGATTTAGTTCAAGTTCGGCAAGCGGCCTGTCTTCCGCTTCTTGTCTATAGTCAAACGAATGAAGGCGACGATTGAAGTTGTTCGTGTCGAGGACTTCACCCTTGCCCTGTGCAACCCACATGGCGAGTTCCCAATGTGTCGGGACATTGCTTGTAATCTCTTCTGTTTTAGCGGTCTTTTTTACCATGTTAAACCCTCTGGATAAGCATCATCAAACCCGACATAGAATTTGCCTTTATAACCCTGTTTGATAGCTTTGTTGATGAAATCGATTGCTTGCTGTTCCGTATGGAAAATCGGGTCATATATGCTTTTGCTGTATAGTTCGCAATGCCCCATGGCGGTATCAGCTGTCATGAGGATATATTGGGACCATCTGAGAAATCCCTTCTTCCACTGGGGAACCCAGCGACCGTGTATTTTCTTGACACGGTGAGTTTTGTCGATGTAGGTAGCCATAGATTTACAATGCGGTTCCTTTGTGCAGTTTTTCCAACTGTTCTTTAAGCCAGTTGACTTCGGCAACAGATGCACCTTTCGGGCATATATCGTCGATGATGTCGGCGGTATCTAGCCAAGTCTTCGGCGGTTCAAAATACGGGGGTGGATAACCTGATATTGTATCGACCCTGAGAAGTTCTTCGAGTTTGTCCTTGACTTTTTCATCGAGGGTGGAATCGCCGATGATATCAAGCGCTTCCTCAACATTGCTATAATACTCGTCCCAGTTGATTGGGCAAATTGACATTTCACCTACCATAGTTAAACAATCTCCGATTTTATGTCTTTCTCGTAGCACCATTTCCAGTTGCTGCAGCTTTTCAGGTAGCGAGGCACCCTGTTGTGGTGGAAATGATATCCATCCTTGATGGTCTCTTCCGTGTTGTTAATGTTTGGCATAAGTGTCGTATGGTCTGCTTCGAGGAAACCGCCGTTAGGGGGAGTGACATAAATCCAAACATTCCTGTCAGGAAGGGCGTCATCAAAGGTCTTCCAAATGATATTGATTGTCTCAAACTTTATCATTTTCAACCTTTTTTGCCGCATTTAGCGTATCGATTAGATACTTATGGTTATCGTCCATAATCTTCTTGCGTTCATTAAGATATGCGATTGCATCATCGGGGTCAACAATGTAAAGCATCTGGATAACAGTGCCTTCTGCTGCAACTGGGGGTTTACCTTCGTTGACTTGTTGGGCAACATGACTAGCAACAGTAGAAATGCTGTTAGACTGGTTCCACACAGAAACACCATACGGAGCATCCTGCTTATACGCAAGTAAGTTCATCTCTAATTTATCGCCATACGCTAATATCTCGTTGTCAAAATACCCGCCAGGGGCCACATTTTTAACACGTACAACATGGTCAATCCAGCTATTGTCGAACACAACAAATTTGCCATTCAACATTTTTTGCAGAATTTTGCATACGTTTGCCACCTTTTCCTTGTATGTCGCATACGCATCGCTTTCTGTTTTGCAAAACTTGTTGAACATGGTCTCAACATATTCCCTAGCCGTATCCAATTCTTTTTCATGACCAGGCAACTTTGTATCAATATCAATCAAAGCAGACCTGATTTGGCGATACGTCTTCGCCTCGTCGGTTTCCTTCATGTTTTCCGCAGCGGTGTTTACCTCGACGAGAGCATCGATAAGTTCTTGCGTATAGCAGAACGGAGTGCATTTGAGTTTATTTAGCATAGTTATCCTCTGTATGTTGGCGGTAGGGTGCCGTTTCTTTTTGCCCATTCAATCTTTTCCTTGCAACCGTACTCGCAGTGGCAACGGCAGTCAGCACATGGGCAATCAGAAAGAGCTTCAAAGCGGTACTTCTGCTTGATTCTCGGGTACTTCATATGGTCCGTCTCGCTTATGAACATCGAGATAGGACGGGCACAGAAAGTAGGCTTTCCGTAAAGAGCCTTGTACACAACAAGAAGTTCCTTTGTCTCAGTATGCTCGGCGAACCCGATAATCTGATACAGGTACATGTTCGGACTCTTTTCGAGTTCATTCTTGGTTAGAGTTTCACGCTTGAAGTGCTTGACTATGGCACCTGCGACAAACCCACGCTTCGATGCAACAATTAAATCATCAATCATTTTTAGCCTCAGTATCGTTGACCTTGGGGGTTCTCCTAGGTTTGATTAACAGTATGAGATGGTTGGGTTCAAACGGGTCTTTGTCCGTGTAAATAGCGTATTGCCTGTACTTGGACGGAGGAGCGTTCAGGTGCAGTTCCTGCATTGTCGGCTCGCCGTTCTCGTCTACGATATTGTACACGGAAGAAATCGCACCAGCCTGCCCCTTACATGCTTCACGCCTGCTTCCAAGGTCGATATGCACACCTGTATTGATGTAGACATATCTGGCGAAATCGATATCGGTCAACTTTATTCTTCGATAACCGTACTCGCCTGTATAGTTGGAAATCATGAAATCAAGGCAATGCTTCTCGTAACCAGGCATGCCAAACTTTAATGTTACTACTAGGGACATACTTCCTCGTTTAAATCTCGATGATGAAATCTTCGTACTTCGTTGGTCTGGAGCCACGTTTTTCGTCGCCGTCAATGATACTCATTGTGTCGGCATAGATATTATGCTCGCCAGGATATCCGTTCGGGTTGCAAAGAATTGTTATCATCTTTCCTTTCGGATTGACATAGGTGCAAATCTTCTTGTGGTGAACATGGCCACAAATCCAGATGGCATCATGGTCGAACATGTCGAGGAACTTTTGCCCCTCGAAGTAGAAGTAGGTGTTCAGTGTGCTTAGCCTGTATTCGAAATTGATGCCAACCTCGATTGGAGTGAAGTGGGTCATCATTATTTTCGGCTGCTTCGCTACGAGTTCGGTCATCATCTTGTCGTAGTGTTCCCAGATTTTATCGGGATTCTGCTTGAAGTATCTCCAATGCTCGCCGTCGAACCATTCACGCTTCCAAATGACCTTCTTGCTGTGTCCGTAGCCATACGGCTCAACCTTGAAGTCGCACATGCCCATGCAGCCTGCTACGTTGTCGAGCATCCTTCCTTCGAGGAGATGGACATTACCCAACTTGTTGCAGAAATCCTGTATTGCGGCAATCTTTTCTTCCGATGTTTTGAACTGTAGGTTAGACCTTGACGGAGTACCGCCACGAACGAGGATGTCGTGGTTTCCTAAGCACATATAGACTTCCTTGTACTTGTTGGAAAGCCACTTCACTGCCCTTGTGTATGTAAGCCAGTCATTGGCTACATCGCCTGCGACAACGATTGCGTCAGTGTCTGGATAATTGAAATACTGCCAGAGGTATTCCATCGTATTGAAAACGACATCTTCCTTCACTTCGTCGCCACGAAGTTTTGAAGGCTTGTTCGCATACTGGAACCAAGTGTCTGGATGAAGGTCGGATAGGATAAACGCTTGCATAGATTATTTTCCTTTGAGACGGTCTTTCCAGTAGTCACGGGGATTGGTTGCCAACTCGCTGTCGGCAACCACGGACAATTCCTGCTTGCATGTAGGGCATTCCGTCTTGACAACGTATGTACGGCGGTTCCAAAGGCTGGAATCGCCCTTTACGGATTCATAAAAGCGGATGTGACGCATGTCCTGAATGAATGCACAGTGGCAATTCCCGCAACGGAAAGTGATGCCACGACGCTTACCGAACACGTCTTCGATTTCTTCTGTGGATTTGAGTTCTTTGTAGTTTTCCATAGACCAAAATATAGTCTATTTAATGCGATTTGTCAAGAGAATTATCTATTTTTTCGCACAATTACAGCGGGTCGTTTTTGATGATGTATTCAATCATAGTCCAGAACACTGCAAGAAACACTATGGTCGAAACAATCAGCAATGCCGCTATACCCAAATCAGACCACGTATCGCACTCCATTTCATACAACCACCATATCGAACCTGCGGTGGCATACATGCTGAAAAGGCACGCAGCGGAGCGGCCTGAGATATTATCTGGCTTAAAGAACCAATTCTTAATTTTGCTTAACATGCAATCCTACTCATGCAAACATTTGCTTTTACATTCAGGGCAAGAAAACGAGAACTCACCTGTAAGTTCCGTTTCACAGAACTTCTGTGACACGACGAACTCACAGCCGCATTTACACTTGAACGCCAACTTATTGCCTGATTTCAGCACGGTGACATCACTCTTTTGCCCATAGTCCCTCATAAAGGGGTTTGGAACAGCTTTTTTATCCCGTTTGAAAATCATTTTTCATCCTCTTGGTTCAGAACATTTTTCAGAGTGTCGGCAAGGTTTGTAGCGGCAAGCGCTTCGATAGAGGGAGCTTCCTTCTCCTCTTTCATGTGCTTTTCCAATGCAGCCTTGTCGTGGCCGAAATCGGCCTTGCAGAATGGACAGCGGAAACCCATAATTTAATCCTCTTCGTAGTAGACAGGTTCTAACCCTTGGTCATAAGCCATGCTGTTGACAGCAGACTTGAACTGTCTTCTTGAAAATTTTAATAACGCCTTTTCAATCGCAAGCCGTTCTTCAAGGTCTGCGATATTTACCAAGTGTTCGCACATCCTCTGATTGTATGCGCCTATTGATTTGGGCCGCATTTCGTCAAAGAACTGTTCCTCGGCTTCAAGGGCATTGTATATCTTGTTTTCCAAACGGTTCATCAGAATTCCCATTTAGACCGACAATACACATGGTATGGCTTCAATGTCATCGAAGCTTCATGGCTTTTCTGGAAAGTAGACTTGCCATCTTTGGTAAGATACATGTTCTGGCAATGCCATGTGACAACCTTTGCTGTCCAGCCAGTATTGTAATAGCAGGCGCCATCCTTGGTCATCAGGTCAGATGCCTTTCGATGGAAGTGCATCAGGGTATCTTTCGTTGCAGGATTCCAGATAACCAATTCCTTGCAGTGGTCATCCTTGGCATATGCACTGCACACGATAACGGCTAGAAGAAATGATAAAATTAAACGCATTATTTACTCCTTATTTGACCGAAATAGTCCATCTTTTCGACATAGTAGTTATAAGCATATTCAATCTTGGAAATGCAGTGCTTATTGAACGGGAAAGTATAAGCCCATATGGGAAGCGTCTTGCAACCATCTATTTCAAGTGAATTAAAGACCTCCACATAATGGACATCATTTTCCCCCATGCTATGAAACAGGTCAAACACTAGATGCATCACATCATATTGCGGATAGTTGTCATCGGTAAACCTGACGCAAATGTTGTTGCGGTAGGAGTCTTTCATGATGTCCCATTCCAAAATATGGATGTTCTCGTGCTTTTCAAAGTCATCAACGACCTTTTCAAACCATTTGCGTTCAGCCATATAGTTCTTGTACTTGGCTTTGCGGTTTTCATACAGGTGATTGCTGAACATTTCGGCTGATTGCTTAATCGCCTTGCTCTTGTCCATACGGTTAACCCTCTTTTGACCTTTCCTTCTTAGTGGTTCTCCACTTAATTTCACCAAAGCGGAGCATATCCGCCTTGTCCATCAGTTGTTCTGCAATTTTACCGACATCTATTGCAAAGACATCGTCGGTGATTTGGTCAATCAACTGCCAAATATCGTCCGAATGTGCATAGAACTTCGAGTTTACAAGGTTAGTGATTTCCTTTATGACATCGGCCTTGTGCCTGTCAACAAAGGTATACTTCTTCAACAGATGACGGAAACGCCACTTGAATCTAGTAGATGTAGAACACTGGTCTGCTGTGTACACATCGACCACAGTCTTCGTGCGTTCATCAACATACAGCTTGGCGACAAGCCTCTGATTGAAGTAGCACTTGACATGAAATTCCATGTCATTGACCATAGCACTCTTGAATTCACACGCATCGTTAAAGATTTTTTTACAATACTTTCTGAAATAGTCTTGGGTAATCATCGTTGCCACCTATGCATTTACGATTTTAGTCAACTTTTCGATAATAGAAGCAAGGTCGTCACTGAGTTTGAACGTGTCGAGGATATCCTGCTTCACAGTAAATTCACCGACAAAGAGGCGATACAGTTCATATGCGAAACGGTAACGGCTCTTCTGGTTAAGGATGCCCCTTTTGTCCTTTTTAATAGCATCCTTCATGACTCGCTTCAATTCACGAGCAAGCTGCTTCTTGTCGCTGCCTTGCAGCAGGCGGACAGCCATTTCGTACTGATTACAAGAAACGAGCTTACCGAAATCGCCAATAATGCGGTACTTCGGTCTCGAAACTATCTTGCTAAGAACTGCAAAGATTGCGGCGAGAAGGAAGAGTACGCAGAAGATGATGAACATTGTATCGTCATACGGTCCTTGGGCCACTACAACATATTGAGTCATTTTGGGTTCTCCTTAATTGAATTAAATTAGTCTAACGGAAGGCTGTCAACCTTGAATTCCTTACATGTCTTGTTAAACGCCGTATTGAGCAACCATGCAGTGAGTTCTCTTACACCGTGGGCACGAAGCCTCAACGGGATGCGGCCAGAGATGATATATTTTTCAAGCAGATGCATCATGTTTTTGAGAATGTCGATTTTGAACTCGGGCTTATAGTGAACCCATCTTGGGGAATTCATTGCGACGAGCCACAGCTTGACTGTCGCCCTACGAAGAATGCCACGCACATCGCTAGGCTTCCTTCTAACAAGCACACGGTCAATCATCTTGAGATAATGATTGTATGCACAATCAGGGTCGTGGCATACCCATTTTTCACGCTCGGTTCCATCCAGTGCAATGTACTTCCTGAGGAAAATACTCTTTTTGGGCCACTTCTGGTAGTGGATTCCGTGCATTTTAAGGTCACGGTAGTAGAATTTTAGAACCCTATTCATTTATGCATCCTTGTTTTTAAATGAATTGAACATCTTCGTCATATCGACTCCCCTTGCAAGATTAATCACCGCACTCTTGTAGGGGCAATCCTTGATAAGGTCATGGGAAACCAGCAGGTTTATGCACTTTGCCAGCTTTTCTTTGGCGGCAACAGCAGCATGCCGAGAATCACGAAGTTCCTTTCTCTTCGTTCTGTAAAAGTCACCCATCGATGACCATTTTTTACGTTCTTCAAGAACCTGATTGGACAGGTCCTCGATGATTTTTTCTACGATGTCGGCAGGGTAGAAATCGACATACTTATGGCTATATCCACCATGTTCGTCCATGTAAAACGTACGCTTGCTGCCTTTAAGCCTGTTCATCGCTAGTGTCTTTACTGGCATATTCAACCATCCTTATACGACCGTTACGGGAATGATGTTCTCTTCCCCGCAGTAGGCGCACCAGAGGTGTCCACCCTTGCTGTCATATGTTTTCGCTGTAAATCGACCCGTGTTGTACTTTCCGCACTTTCCGCAAAGGTATTCAAACTTCGGGGAAATGCCGAGTAGCATGGTAGGGCTCCAAGTCCATGCGCTAAACTTAGTGCATTTTACACTCATGACTGCGACTCCTGTTTAGGGGTTTCGTTTTTCAGCCAGAGCCAGAATTGGTTGGAGGCCCACCCTTCGACGCATTCTGGCTTTATTTCGGCGACAATGAACCCTTCGAAAGTACCTGGTTCATACAGGTCGTGGAAAATCTCTTCGGCAGATTTCTCGCTCTTGACAAACCAGACGGTTTCAATTGGATGATACCAGTCGTATTCATTCTTGATTTTGCGGAGGAATCGAAGCCACTTCTCGATATCGGTCTCTGTCTTGATACCGTATGATACTGAAAATATACGCATGTCAAAAATATAGCAATTAAATTGGTAATTGTCAATTACGGACACCACCACGGGGTTTCACAACCTTCCTTGTCCTCGGGAGCAGTCCAGTACGGGTTATCCTCGCCAGAGCCTGCGAGCAACGGAGCTTCGTTCTCGTAGGAGATAATATTCATTTCGGGTTTAGTGTATTCTTTCTTTTTCATTGTTTAACTCCATTTGGTTTGTAATCCCATTCCACGACCTTATCTTCTTCATAGATATGGCCGAAAGCGTTTTCAAATCCCTTTGGGAAACGCATCTTGGTTATGTGGACATCCTTGATGCGACCGCTCGGATAATACTCGTTTACAGCCCAGCATTCTTCGCCACTGCGTTCAATCCAGTGGGTTGCAATGTCATGTTCATCGACTTCGAGTTCTTCGAAAGTATGCTTTGCCATTATTTGATTCCTTTGAACATTTTGTCGTTTTCCAGCTTCATGCGGCGTTCATTCTCGCCCTTGGCCTTCATTGCTGCACACACACTCAGGAGAAGCACACACAGGATGCACAAGATTTCGGTTGACGACGCAACATAACCGAAGATTTCGACAAGGTATTTAACCAGCAATCCAAAGAGGTCAAGAGCGACGGCACCGCATACCGCAATGCCAAGCCCACCGAAGAAATACTTTAAGAACAGCTTAATCATCCGATTACCTCGAACACCATCTTCTTGAAGGTTTCCCAGTTTGCATCAAGCTGGTCGTAGATGTCGATTTTACGTTCGGTCTTCGTATCGGGCCAACCCGTCACGATTACCTCGTATTCGCACTTAGCCCAGAAATAATACCGACACTTGTTGCGAAGCTCCATTTCAATCAGTTCTTCTGGAGTATACTTCATGCGGTTCTTATTTTCGTCCCAGACCATCTTGCTGACAAGTTTAAGGTACTTGTCATCATCCTTGCCGTAGGAGTCATCAAGTTTCTTTTTGAGCTTTTTAAGCTCTTTCAGCAACGCTTCGAATTGGGCGAACTCGAAGATGTTTTCGAACTTGATGCCACGACCGAACTGGTTGTAAATGACATTCAAAACAGGTTTCTTAGACTTTTTCATTCTTAGCCTCCTTTTGCTTCTTGATGCTGTCGTAGAACATCTTGTAGCGCTTTTTAACCCTCTTTTCGACCTCGTTCCAAATCAGAACCCACGAACCTGCAGACAGCGTTTCCTTTTTCTTATACGAGCTATTGTATGGACCGTCTCCGTCCTTTGTGTAAAGCAGCGGGCCATCAAACCTGCGAACGTTTGCTGGGGAGGTGTTGCTCTCTTCCCTAAGGATGGACGAAAACAGAAGCACCATCGAGTGAGCGTATCGGACACGGAGACTCCACTGGGACAGCAAACGCTGTTGCATCAGTTCACAGTTATGGGCATGCACGCTGAGAAGGAGTTTCCGTTCCTTATCCAGCATTTCATTTTTCGATTCCAAGATAGCCACATTCTCTTTGAGCTTGTGTGCCTGTTCCATGAGTTCACCCGATAGTTGCAGGTTTCTCTGGATAGATTCGGCTAATTCTTCGTCCATCATTTTAACCTCCTATGCGCCAAGAACTGCTGCGACCACAATGAGTTGAACCATAAGGGCAACATCAATCAGACACCAGATTGAATTCTTGATAATAATGTCCACAATAACCCCAAGACACTTGAGGGCTGCACATATAACCAGAATTGTTACGGAGTGAAACGTATGGAAGTTTACTGCGGCGATTATGTAGTACACCAGCAATACAGCGGCCAACGCAATTACTTGCCACGAAGTTTTCTGCGAGTACGATACCATCGGGTTGATGACATTGACAGCCAGGGATATACCCATGGCAACCGCACACAGAACCACAAGGATGAACGCATAAGTAAACATGGTTACTTGCCCTCCACTGTATAGAGTTCGAATGCGGAAGAACCGAGTAGAGGATAATGAGAGTTAATCCAGATTTTCTGGTATGCCTGCTCACGGATGTCCATTTCGGACTTCAACGGGTATTGGAGTTTTGGTTGGGTCTGCATTTTTTGTTTCCTTTTTGTTTGTCTTTTCAAAATATACATAAATAATGCAGGCCCGTCAAGGGGTGTTTCTAACTTTTTTTCTGTGTAAATTTGATTAAGGATTTTCCCTTGCTGATATGTGCGCAATAGAAATAGATGCACCTGGCGAGTGAGTTGGCACGTTGCCGATGGTCGTTTAAGATATTTCCTATCAAATACACATATGCTTGTACAAAGCAACTTAACGGATTCTCGAAATATGCAGTGAATTTTCCCGAATTACATGCTTTGCTGTCTTCCTCGGATGGCATAAGTTCCGAAATGAACGGATATCCAAGCTCGAAGGTTTCAACATCAACCTGAAAAACTACGTGCGGAACATCGTTTGTGTCTTTATACGAATATTCAAACATATTGTCGGTTTGCTTTTCATCGCATCCTATTTTTTGAAGGGAATCGACGATGGGCTTAACGCTTTCATCGAATGCCTCGCCGTATCGGTCATTCCAATTATCGAACCATCCCTTATGCTCAGATTTCCGTTTATCTTGAACGGTTTTAACAGCGTCATATATCTTGTATTGTTTGTTTTCCATATTTTATATCCTTGTGTTGGAAGTAAAACGGGTTGAACTTGAAATATTCTCCTTAAAGTTTTTCACGAGCAGAACGCTTGAGCATGGTAGATACGTAGGCATTCGGATATTTGCTATGGGTAAACCTTCAAATTCATTATGAAAGTCCACATATTCAAATGCTTTTTATTAACCCCCCAATAAATAGGGTCTATTAAAAACACTAACACGCATACAAAAGATACAAATGATATAAAAAGTAGTGATAGTACAAAAATCACTCCAACGGAAATAAGAGAAAAATATAATATACCGTCTAACATATATACATCAAACATAGCCTTCTTAAATTATCCAAAAGTGATTGAACAGCCTGTTTCCATCCCGACAATCTTGTCGATAGGTGTGGCTGTGAACTCGCTGAGGCGGAACTTGTCGTACCCTTTTCTCCACAGGGGGTCGTAATTCGTCTTTTTGGCAACCCTCTTGGCTTCATCGGCTGTTGCGGCCCTGACGATGCAGAAGCGGTTGAAATCGGACGTGGTATGTTCCACAAGGTATAATCTGGTGTTAGTCATCGTCTTTCCTCACAAGGCAGAGAGCATATACGGTTCTTGACTCGTGTACATCCAGAGCATAGAAACTGACCTGAATATAGGTGAAATCTTCATAGTATTGGTCTCGTTGGTCTTTTGTCACAAATGATTCTGACGGGATAATCGTTTCACCTATCGCTTTCAACGCTTTCTCGCCTTCAAGGGTTTTGCCGTTATGCACATAACACAATCTAGGCTGCACTTTCGCACCGATGCGGCTCATCAGGCGTGTCTTTGCTTGGAGAAGACTTTTTGTTTCGCTACAATAGACAATCTCGTTTTTCAACGGGATGTTTTCATCATATTTCGCAATGATGGCGATGTAGTGTTTCTTGGGTTTCTTGAAGAACCAGCCCATTAGTCCTCCAATGTCGTATCAGCTACGGCTTTGTGAGGGTGATAAAGTTCAATGTCTCGGACAGGCGGGTTCTCGCTTACAGAACACGCCACGAACAGAAATGCCAAGAATGCTACAACAAGTTTCATACGGTTTCCTTAGCCTTGATTTCGTCAACCTTGTTCATCTCACGCAAAACAAATTCAACTGCACCCCCAGGGCCACCCTTTTCCAACAGAGAGTTAAGCTGTGTCGTGTAGTATGACGCCGCAGACTTGAGAACGACAGCCCTTGGGTAGATTCTATTGTTGCATGTAACACGGTCTGCATGTGCAAGCAGGTAATCTATGGTTGGTATAATTTCCATTATTTCCACTCCAATTTTCGATATAGTTCCATGTAAGCGACGAATTCATCTGCGGGAATTGCAGGCAACACCTCATGATGGAACGGGGAAGTATTGACATGGTTCAACACGGGTTCGTACTTCGGTTCAGGCTTGTCTATCGCACGGGGTCCCGCATAGTAAGTGTACTGTTTCAGCGGGCAATATCCGACGGGTGTCTTGGCGAGGCCATACTTCTCGGTGAACACGCACTGTATGCTCTTGTCTTCGCTCTCGATGAAGCTGTGTTCCTTGTCGTACTTGTAGCCATCAAGCATCTTTTCAAGGGCAATCCTGCTCTTCAAGTTTTCATCCTTCGGTGCATGCCATGTTTCATGGTATTCTTCTACGGATTCATATCCCGTATCGGAATCGGAGGCAATGTGGCAGGTATGACCGTAAGGCACTTCGACAATTCTGAGCGAGTTTCCGTCATTGATATTGTCAAGTTCGGAAAAGTCCCCGTCGAGCTTCTCGATGAACGGGATTAGCAAGGAACGGAACCCGTCGCTGCAATAGGTAATGCACGTTGCGAGTTCAGATGCGTCATTCTCGAATTCATAGGTAGCCTTGTCGATAAGTTCCTTCTTCCGTTCGGGTATCTTCTCGGCAAGGAACAAAACGGTCTCCCAATTGAGTTGGAAACCGCCGATTGTATTTGCTACCAGAAACTTCTGTACAGGTGCTTTCATTTCTTCTCCTTCATCTTGCGGAAGCTCCACTTGTCGAAGCCCTTGGAATCACGAATCTGGTCGTCGGTTCCGACAGGCATCGTTGGCGTGGTGTTGTTCGTGAGGACATTTCCGATGAACATTTCCAGTTCCTGCATCGCAGTGTACGGGTCGAGCTGGGTTACCAACCTGATGTCTTCCTCGATGTTCTGCAACTTGTAGTCAAGCCCGCACTGAATCATTTCTGAAATAGGGATTGACGTGAGCTTAGGGTTTACAATCACCGTGTAGTCATAGTTCTTGCTATGCGGACTGTACTTGCTTCCATTGTAGCCGACAGCAAGGATGGGCGAATTGAACTGCACGAAGATATCGTGTTTCCAGAACGGGTCGGAACCCATGTCAACGATGGGGTCGCCCTTAGAGAACCACGGGAGCTTCTCTTGGATTTCCTCCTGCTTGACATAGTGGTACTCAGCGTCGAACGGGTCCTTGGAACGCTGATTCCTGTAGCAATGGAACCACTTTCCGCAAAAGCCGATGTGGAACAGGGTCTGGCAGGAATTGAACACTGCGAACCACTCGTTACGCCCAGTGCAAATTTTATGAGGAATTTCCTGATTGCGAACGACACTTTCTATACGGGTCTTCCTATCGTACACGATGGACGGGTCGTTGAACACATTCAACGCACAGTCGTAGTAGTCTTTGAATTTTGAAAATATACGCATAGTTACAATATAGTTAATAAAAACTATTTGTCAAGGGGCGGAGTGAAAATTTTTTGCTGGGTAAATCCGTCATCGAGCAGCTTCGAGATGCAGAGCAAGTGAGGAAGCTTTCCACCTTCTTCATACACTGTGTCGTCGAGCATTTCTTCAATCATCTTCTTGAAGTCTGGGGCCTCTTCGCCGCTCCACATGCACATGTAACGCCACCTGCATATATAATTGTTCTTTTCGTCACGGGTGTTCATCGTGGTCGCATCGAGACGGCAAGTAGCATGCTTGTCGCTAGTTGCGTTGATGAGGATTGATATGGAAAGAAGATGCACCTTTTCGTTGAGCTTTGGTGAGTCACGGTAGATGATATTGTATTTCAGCACGTCTTGGTACTGCACGGGATTCTTGTCATCGAGCTTGGTGACATGTTCTTCCGCAAATACGGGTTCAACATGGGGGACTCCATATTCGGCGAACGCACCTTCGATGAGTTCTACCGTACGGTTGAGGATTTCTTCGACATCTTGGTTTGACATGATGTTTCTTACCATCTTGCATCTCCTTTACATTGACAGGAACAGTTTCCAAATCTTCTTTGATTTCTCGATGTTCGCCTTATGGAGGGATTCCACGGAAGCGGACAGGTTGACAAGGATGTTGTCCTTCGGGGTGTTCATCCAGTGTTCGTAAATTGCTTGGGTGACCTCGTGGGGCGCCTTGAAAGTCATTTTAGTTAGAAAGTCGTAGTAGTTGTCTTCGTTCATTCGGTTATCTCCATGCGTGCAATGCACGGTCACATGCATTATACTCATTCATTTGCATTTCATTTCGTGTCTTGCGGAACTTTTTAAGAGATTCTTGGATGTCAATACCGTTATTCATGTTTTTGAGCACCCATTCTGCTCCAGCTATGAATATGGGATATACATCGACAACGTCTATGGCGGACAAATCATAGGTCAGCTTCTCGCCTTCTTTATACGGGTGCGGTGCCGAGCGGGTAATCGTATAGGTCTGCGGTACATCATCATGTCCAGTGCCGTAACGAAGTAGAGTGGAATAGGCAGCGTCCGCATCCTTTCCCGTACACCAGTCCATAGGGGTTAGCGAATATTCACTACGT
>JAEEGL015546379.1_pt1 | contig 18075 bp, 12 predicted proteins | sample 9134231 | NCBI WGS metagenome assembly JAEEGL01 (sample SAMN16246548, study PRJNA631951) | gut metagenome | biome: gut microbiome; feature: rumen; material: fiber-attached | host: Bos | place: Iran: Karaj | collected 2018-10 | reverse complement strand
GCGTGACCGTGAAGTGGTGGAAGACGGCACCGTTGAAAATGAACAGACTCAGGTAGGCCTCACAGATGCCAGAAAAATTGACGCAGAGTGTGAGATAGGCGAGGACGTTACGGATAAGGTTGAGTTTGTGTCATTTGGCCGTCGTGCCGTGCTTAACCTGCGCCAGACACTATCATCCAAGATTCTTGACTTGCAGAAAGAGGCCGTATATGAGAAATATAAAGACCTTGTGGGAGAGATAATCACAGCAGAGGTTTATCAGATATGGAAAAAAGAGATTCTGCTTCTTGATGCAGACCACAATGAAATACTCCTGCCTAAGACAGAGCAGATTCCAAGTGATTTCTTCCATAAAGGAGACTCTGTAAGAGCAGTTGTAATAAACGTAGATAACAAGAACAATACCGTAAAGATTATAGTTTCACGTACATCAGAGATGTTCCTACAGCGCCTGTTTGAGCAGGAGGTTCCTGAAATTGCAGACGGCCTTATCTCCATTAAGAAGATTGCCCGCATACCAGGTGACCACGCCAAGGTTGCAGTTGAGTCTGATGACGAGCGCATTGACCCAGTAGGCTCTTGCGTAGGTGTAAAGGGTTCACGTATCCACAGTATAGTTCGTGAGCTTAGAAATGAGAACATCGATGTAATCAACTACACATCAAATCTTTCACTCTTCATTTCAAGAGCACTCAGCCCGGCCAAGATAGTTTCAATAACCACAGACGATGTCAACAAACGTGCTGAGGTCTATATCCGTCCAGAGGATGTCTCTTTTGCAATAGGCAAGGGAGGTACAAACATAAAACTTGCAAGCAAACTTACAGGATATAATATAGAGGTGTTCCGTCATGTAGAGGGCGGTGCTACGGAAGAGGAGGATATCTATCTTGATGAGTTCAGCGATGAGATAGAGCAGTGGGTGCTTGACATATTCAAGGAGAACGGATATGACACCGCACGTCGTGTACTTGCCGCCTCACGTGATGAGCTAATCCAGAAAACAGACCTTGAGGAGGAGACAATAGACAATGTCATAGCAGTCCTGAAGGCAGAGTTCGAAGAGTAAAATTAAATAAAGGGTGAATCGGTGAACTGGTTAACCGGTGAATCGATTAACCGATTAAACAAGTAAAATATGTCTGTAAAATTAAATAAAGTAGTTAAAGAATTTAATATCAGTCTTTCAACCGCAGTTGAATTTCTGCATAAGAACGGTTTCCCCGATGTTAAGGAGGATGTAAACGGCCGTATCCAGGATGATGAATATGAACTGCTGAAGAAGGAGTTTGGAGAAGACAAGAAGGAGAAAAAGCTCTCTGATTTCTTCTCATTCCGCCGTAAGGACAAGGATAAGGAGAAGGAGAAAGCAGCTTCAGCAGCCACTCAGCCTAAAACAGAGGAAACAGAACCTGTTGTGCTTGATTCTGAGAAGATTCAGATTAAGCAGGTAGGCCACATTGACCTTGATGAGATAGGCAAGAAGAAGGTTAAGGAAGAGCCTGTAGTAGCAGAAACTCCAGATGAACCAGTGGTTGATGAGCCGCAGCCGGCAGAAATTGAGACTCCGGATGAACCAGAAGTTGACGAGCCTCAGGTGGAAGAGCCACAAACACCGGATGAGCCGGAGATTGACGAACCTGAAATCACAGATGAGCCTGATGATGACGATGATGAGCCGGAGGTTCCATCAGATTCAGATGAGTCAGAAGAGGACTCCAACCATATTAAGATTCAGGCAGCCACTATTGCTGCTCCAAAGGTGCTTGGCAAGATAGACCTGGATAGTATTAACCAGCAGACACGCCCTAAGAAGAAGACATCAGAGGAGAAGAAAAAGGAGCGTGAGAGCAAATATCCACCTAAAAAGCAGAAAGCAGCCGCACAGACTGAGGCAGCTGGCGCATCTGAGGAGAAACGTAAGCGTAACAGAATCAAGAAAGATCGTGTAGACCTCTCTAAGAGCTATGATGAAGGTGATTCTGGAAAGAATCAGTACAAGGGTAAGAAGGATAAGTATAATGCATCTCGTGTTCAGCAGACAGACGAGGAGGTGCAGAAGCAGGTGAAAGAGACCCTTGCAATGCTTACCAGCAAACAGAGCAAGAAGTCAGCTAAGTATCGTAAGGATAAGCGTGAGGCAGCACATCAGCGTATGGAGGCTGAGGCTGAAGCAGAACGTTTGGAGAACCAGACCATCAAGATTACAGAGTTTGTAACTGTAAATGACCTTGCCACCATGATGCGTGTTCCAGTAACACAGGTTATAGGCACATGTATGAATCTCGGCTTGTTCGTTTCCATTAACCAGCGTCTTGATGCTGAGACCATAAACATTGTGGCAGACGAGTTTGGCTTCAAGACCCAGTATATCAGTGCTGAGGTTCAGGAGAGCATCCATGAGCAGGAGGATAAGCCAGAGGATATGGTTCCACGTGCTCCTATTGTAACTGTCATGGGTCACGTTGACCACGGTAAAACATCTCTGCTTGACTATATTCGTAAGGCAAACGTTATTGCTGGTGAGGCTGGTGGTATTACACAGCACATCGGTGCTTATAACGTTAAGCTTGAGAACGGACAGCATATCACATTCCTTGATACTCCAGGTCACGAGGCGTTCACCGCTATGCGTGCCCGTGGTGCCAAGGTCACAGATATTGCCATTATCATTGTAGCCGCTGATGATGACGTTATGCCTCAGACCATAGAGGCCATAAACCACGCTTCGGCCGCCGGCGTTCCTATTGTATTTGCAATAAACAAGGTTGATAAACCTACAGCAAATCCAGACCACATCAAGGAGAAACTTGCAAATATGAACTATCTGGTTGAGGACTGGGGTGGTAAATACCAGTCACAGGATATCTCAGCTAAGACAGGTAAGGGCGTTAACGAGCTCCTTGAGAAGGTGCTTCTTGAGGCTGAAATGCTTGACCTCAAGGCCAATCCAAACAAACTAGCAGTGGGCTCAATAATTGAGTCTTCACTTGACAAGGGTAGAGGTTATCTTGCCACAGTTCTTATAGAGGGAGGTACACTCCACGTAGGTGATGTGGTTGTTGCCGGTACCAGCTTTGGTAGGGTTAAGGCCATGTTCAATGAGCGTAACCAGCGTATTAAGGAGGTTAAGCCAGGAGAGCCGGTTTCAATACTTGGTCTTAACGGTGCTCCTACAGCAGGTGACCGTCTGAACGCCATGGAGAGTGAGCAGGAGGCTCGTGAGGTTGCTAACAAGCGTGAGCAGCTTAAACGTGAGCAGAGCCAGCGCACCAGCACACACGTAACACTTGCGGAGCTTGGCCGCCGTATTGCACTTGGAAACTTCCAAGAGCTTAACATTGTGGTCAAGGGTGACGTTGACGGTTCTGTGGAGGCATTGTCAGACTCATTCATCAAACTCTCAACCCCTGAAATCCAGGTGAATGTAATTCACAAGGCAGTGGGTCAGATATCAGAGTCTGATGTAATGCTCGCCGCCGCTTCAAACGCCATAGTTGTGGGCTTCCAGGTACGTCCGAGTGTGGATGCACGCCGCCTTGCAGAGAAAGAGCAGGTCGACATACGTCTCTACTCAATAATCTATGATGCAATAGAGGAGGTTAAGGACGCTATGGAGGGTATGCTTTCACCAGAAATCAAGGAGGAGGTTACCGCTACACTTGAAATCATGCAGGTATTCAAGATTTCAAAGGTTGGTTCAGTGGCCGGTTGTCTTGTGCGTGACGGTAAGGTTAAGCGCAGCAACAAGGTTCGCCTCATCCGTGACGGTATAGTAATCTACACAGGTGAACTTGGCTCACTCAAGCGTATGAAAGATGACGTTAAGGAGGTTACAGCCGGATTTGAGTGCGGTCTTAACATTGCAGGCTACAACGATATCCAGGTTGGTGATTTAATAGAAACATACGAGGAGATAGAGGTTAAGAAGAAACTTTAAGGAGGGTTTCTAAAAGTGGAAGAGTATTGGCTTGATATATGTCTTATAATCCCCCTTGCATGGGGGCTTGTAAGAGGGCTTTATAAAGGGTTGATGTTGTCTGTGGGCTCTCTGACGGGGCTTATACTGGGTGTGTATCTGGCAAACATATACGCACCTGAGCTCTCAGGAGTTCTGCTGAAACAGTTTGTGCTGTCACCGCAGGTGGCGCACGTTCTGGCCTATTTCATAATATTCGGCGGCGTTACAGTGATAACATTCCTTATAGCCAAGATTTTAGATAAGTTTTTCAAAGTGGTCATGCTCTCATGGCTCAACAGGCTTCTGGGAGCAATTTTCGGAGTGCTCAAGTATGCTATTGCGCTCAGTGTGATACTCAATCTGCTAACGCTTGTTGACAATCACCTGTCATTCATACCGCAAAAGGCAAAAGATAACTCCATACTGTATGAGCCTGTCCTTAAGACGGTTCCTACACTGTTACCATACGTAAAATTCTATGTAGGCGGCGATGGACAAAACTAATCAATATGATGACCTGTCAAAATTAACATCGGGTGACTATAAGTATGGTTTCACCACTGATGTCCCCACCGATATAGTAGAGAGAGGTCTTAATGAAGATACAATACGCCTTATTTCAGAGAAGAAAGGTGAGCCTGAGTGGCTGCTTGACTTCCGCTTGAAGGCGTATCGTCACTGGCTCACAATGAAGATGCCAAAGTGGGCCAAACTGCGTATCCCTGATATTGACTTTCAGGCCATATCCTATTATGCTGCGCCTAAGAAAACCGCCCCTAAAAGCCTCGATGAGGTTGATCCTGAGATACTTAAAACATTCAATAAACTTGGAATTCCGTTAAAGGAGCAGGAGCGCCTCTCAGGTATGGCTGTTGACGCTGTCATGGACAGCACCTCAGTCAAGACCACATACAAGGAGGAGCTTGCCAAGTTAGGCATAATATTCTGCCCTATAAGTGAGGCCATAAAGGAGTACCCGGATCTGGTGCGCAAGTACCTTGGCTCCGTGGTGCCTTATACAGATAACTTCTTTGCGGCGCTTAACTGCGCAGTCTTCACAGACGGCTCGTTCGCCTATATACCTAAAGGCGTGCGCTGCCCGGTTGAACTATCCACATATTTCCGTATAAATGCTTCAAATACAGGCCAGTTTGAGCGTACGCTCATTGTGGCTGACGATGATGCTTACGTGTCATATCTGGAAGGATGCACCGCACCGCAGCGAGACGAGAACCAGTTGCACGCGGCCATAGTTGAGATAGTGGTTCATGACCGTGCAGAGGTTAAGTATTCAACCGTACAGAACTGGTATCCAGGAGATAAAGATGGCAAGGGTGGTATCTATAACTTTGTAACAAAGCGTGCTATGTGTGCCGGAGAAAACTCCAAGGTGTCATGGACCCAGGTGGAGACAGGCTCCGCCCTTACGTGGAAATATCCGTCATGCGTGCTTAAGGGAGATAACTCAGTGGGAGAGTTCTACTCAGTGGCAGTTACCAATAACTATCAGATGGCAGATACAGGCACCAAGATGATACACATAGGGCGCAATACACGTAGCCGTATAGTTTCAAAGGGCATATCGGCGGGTAGGAGTGAGAACTCATACCGCGGACTTGTACGTATGGCCTCCAGTGCGGAGAACGGCAGGAACTTTTCACAGTGTGACAGCCTTCTGCTCGGCGACAAGTGCGGAGCTCATACATTCCCTGTAATAGATGTGCGTAACAATACAGCCATAGTGGAGCACGAGGCAAGCACCTCAAAGATTAACGAGGACCAGCTATTCTATTGCAATCAGCGTGGAATCTCCACAGAAGATGCCGTAGCGCTTATAATAAACGGTTTTGCAAAAGAAGTCTTCAACAAACTCCCAATGGAGTTCGCCGTGGAGGCTCAGAAGCTTTTGCAAATTTCTATAGAGTCCGCAGTGGGATAATTTTAATATACATACAAGATGTTAAGTATCAAAAACCTTCACGCCTCAATAGGAGGAAAGGAGATTTTAAGAGGCATAAACCTTGAGGTGAAAGCCGGCGAGGTGCATGCAATAATGGGCCCTAACGGCTCAGGAAAAAGCACGCTCTCAGCAGTGCTTGCAGGCCATCCAGCCTATACAGTTACAGAAGGCAGCGTAACCTTCTGCGGAAAAGACCTGCTCGCCATGCCACCAGAAGTGCGCTCAAGAGAAGGACTTTTCCTGAGTTTCCAGTATCCAGTAGAGATACCAGGAGTAAGCATGGTGAATTTTATGCGTGCAGCCCTTAACGAGCACCGCAAGCACAAAGGCCAGCAGCCACTTTCAGCCACAGAGTTCCTGAAACTTATGAGAGAGAAGAAAGAGGTGGTGGAACTTGATAACCGTCTTGCAAACCGCTCTGTGAATGAAGGCTTTTCTGGCGGAGAGAAAAAACGCAATGAGATATTCCAGATGGCAATGCTTGAGCCACGCCTCTCCATACTTGACGAGACAGATTCAGGCCTTGACATAGATGCGCTCAGAATAGTGGCATCAGGCGTGAATAAGTTAAAATCACCAGAGACTGCCAGTATAGTGATAACCCACTATCAGCGTCTGCTTGACTATATAGTGCCAGATATTGTTCATGTGCTATATAAAGGCAGAATAGTGAAGACAGCAGGCAAAGAGCTTGCACTTGTGCTTGAAGAGAAAGGTTATGACTGGATTAAGGAGGAGTTGTAATCTATGATTGCTTCTGAATACATAAAAATATACAACGAGTACAAAAGTACGCTGGAGCAGAAAAGCCCCGCAGCCCTTAATCAGTTGAGAGAGGCTGGAGCAGCGTCACTTGAGAAGGCTGACTTTAACACCTTTGCAAGTGAGTATGCAGTGAACTATGGCCTTAACCTTCAGCGTTACACAATATCCAAAGACCCGTACAAACTCTTTACTTGTGAAATACCAAGCATGAGTGCGTATGTTTACTATGTTATAAACGATACATTTTACTCAAACCCTGCACAGAAACAGCTGCCGGACGGAGTGGTGATAACATCGCTGGCGGAGGCGGCTAGAACACATACAGCGCTAGTTGAAAAGTATTTAGGCCGTCAGATGAAGATTGATACAAATCCTAATGACGCCCTTAACGCCATGCTGGCGCAGGACGGTATGTTTGTGTATGTGCCTAAAGGCGTGCGCATGGACAGACCCATACAGCTTGTAAACCTAATGTATGGCAAGGTGGATATGATGGCCGTGGCGCACAATCTTATAATTCTGGATGAGGGCTCCCAGGCGCAGGTGCTTGTATGTGACCACTCTTCAGGGACAGTCAAATATCTGGCAAACAGAGTTACTGAGGTGTTTGTGGAGAAAGGCGCTGTGTATGACCACTATAAAGTGGAGAATACGCAGGGGGGTATGACAAATATTTGCTCGCTGCTTATTGATGAAAAAGAGGGTAGTGAAGTGGTTTCAAATATTATCACATTACATAATAGCAAGACCCTCAATAATATAAAAGCGTCACTCACTGAACGTCACTCGTCACTTTCACTTTGTGGAATGTGTTTCCTTGACGGTAGTCAGTACGCCTCAAATGAGTCTGAGATAGTGCATTACGCACCAGACACCACATCGTTTGAGTCATTTAAATACATACTTGATGATGTGTCAAAAGGTAACTTTTATGGTATGATTAAGGTTATGCCAGACGCTCAGAAGTCATCATCAATGCAGACAAACAAAAATATATGCATATCAGACAAGGCGCAGATGAAGACACTGCCACAGCTTGAGATATATGCAGATGACGTAAAATGTAATCACGGCGCCACAGTAGGCCAGCTTGATGACAACGCCATGTTCTATATGTTGTCAAGGGGCATATCGGAGAAGGAGGCAAGAACACTGCTAATGTCAGCGTTCGTTTATGATGTGCAGGAGAAGATAAGAATACCTGAACTTAGAGACACAATACGCCGCCTTATTGAAAAACGCCTCAGAAAAGAGGACTCAAAGTGTGCATCGTGCGGAACATGTTTTCCAAAGATATGATGAACTCCATAAAGGAACATATTAACGCCATTAGGGCAGACTTCCCAATACTAACTCAAAAGGTGTATGGCAAGAACCTTGTCTATTTTGACAATGCAGCCACCACCCAAAAGCCGGAGGTCGTGCTAAAGGCTATAGAGGATGGATACCGCCTGCATAACGCTAATGTTCACAGAGGCGTGCACTATCTGAGCCAAGTGGCTACAGAGGCGCATGAAAACGCTCGTAGAACAGTAAAGAATTTTATTGGAGCAGAATCAGAGAGCCAGATTATATTCACACGTGGCACTACAGAATCCATAAACCTTGTGGCGTTCAGCTTTGGAGAGTTGCTGAAAGCGGGGCAGGAGATTATTGTTTCAGAGATGGAACACCACTCTAATATAGTTCCATGGCAGCTGCTATGTGAGCGCAAAGGCTTGAAACTGAAAGTTATACCATTCTTTGATAATGGTGAACTTGATATAACTGCACTTGATACGCTGCTTACTGATAAAACTGCGCTTGTGGCGGTTACTCATGTATCAAACACACTTGGAACAGTAAACCCAGTAAAGCAGATAATAGAGAAAGCTCATACAGCAGGAGTGCCGGTGCTTATAGACGGCGCGCAGTCAGTTGCACACAAAAAGGTGAACGTGGCTGAGCTTGATGCAGATTTCTTTGTCTTTTCAGGACACAAGATATACGGCCCTACAGGTATAGGCGTTCTTTACGGTAAAGAGAAGTGGCTTGAGCGCATGGTGCCATATCAGGCAGGTGGTGAAATGATAGAGCATGTCTCATTTGAGAAGACCACCTTCAACGTGCTGCCGTATAAATTTGAGGCAGGTACACCAGATTTCATCGGCTCCACAGCACTTGCTGCAGCGCTTGACTATGTAAACGCGCTTGGAATTGAAAATATATCAGAGTATGAGACCGAGCTGCTGAAATATGCAACAGAGCGCCTTAATGAAGTAGATGGGTTGAAAATCTACGGCGATGCGGCAGAGAAGGGAGCGGTAATATCCATGAATGTAGGTAATATCCATCACTATGACATGGGCACGCTACTTGACAAGTTAGGGCTTGCGCTCCGCACAGGCCATCACTGCGCAGAACCCGTCATGACACATTACGGCATTGAAGGCACCCTCCGCGCCTCCTTCGCCCTATATAATACAAAGGAGGAGGTTGATTATATGGTGGAGGGAATTGGTAAAGTTGTGAAACTATTTACTTAAAAGTTTTGAATTAAAATGAAATATCTGTTGCAAAAGTAAGCGTCTCCACCCGCGGAGACGTATAGCGGGAGGGACCCATAGGGTCACAGACCCGTATGGGAGGGCCGAAGCCCTTTACAAAAGGGCTGAGTCTTACGTTGTAACAGATATTTCATTTAACAATGATATATCATTATGACTATAGATCAGAAACAAGACCAAATTATAGAAGACTTCTCCGCCTTTGAGGAGTGGTTTGACAAGTACTCGTATCTAATAGAGCTCGGCAACAGCCTTGATATTCTGCCAGAGGAGAAAAAGACAGAAGAGAACTTAATAAGAGGCTGCCAGAGCAGGGTATGGCTTGATGCAGAACAAAAACCAGACGGAAATGTGATTTTTAAAGGCGACAGTGACGCTGTAATTGTAAAAGGAATATTATCTTTGCTAATCAGTGTCATGTCAGACCAGCCGGCAGCTGACATCGCCGGAGCAGACCTCTATTTTATAGAGCGTATAGGCCTGAAAGAGCACCTTTCGCCAACCCGTTCAAACGGTCTGCTCGCCATGGTGAAGCAGATGAAGATATACGGTTTGGCCTATTCACAGAAAAACAATTAATATCAATACTATAATCCTATGAAAAAACAGAAAAACAACTCACCTTGGCAGTTTATCAACGCAGGTGGAACAGTCCGTGTAAACATTACATCGGGTAAGGACATTAAGAACCTAAGTCAGCTTGATGAAAAGATGTGGAGCGTGCTCTCCATGCCTGTAACAGGTCTTGAGTTTGATGAGACCACACTTAAATATATGGATACAGACGGTGACAGCCGTGTACGTGTTTTTGAAGTTAAGGCAGCTACAGACTGGATTACATCAGTAGTTAAGAACCCTGATATATTGCTTAAGAAGCAGGACTTCCTGCCACTTTCAGAGATTAACCAGGAGTGTGAGGCAGGTAAGGAGCTTTACAATTCAGCAGCCCAGATACTTAAAAACCTTGGTCTTGAGAAAGACTCAATATCAGTGGCCGATACTTCTGATAGCATAGCCATATTCGCCAAGACAGTGCTTAACGGCGATGGCGTTATTATACCAGACACCGCATCTACAGATGACCTCAAGGAGATTATCACCTCTTGCATCTCAACTGTAGGCTCCACAAAGGATCTTAGCGGTATAGATGGTATAAATGCAGATCAGGTGGAGGCGTTCTATGATGCCTGCGCCAAGTACAATGCTTGGAAGGCCGCAGGTAAGGCAGACAAGGCAATTCTTCCATACGGCGATAACACCGCCGCAGCACTTGCAGCCTACAAGGCAATAGAGGAGAAGGTGAATGACTACTTTACACGTTGCCGCCTTGCAGAGTTTAACTCAGACGCACAGTCGCCACTTGACGTATCAGCTGAGCAGTTCCTTGCCATAACCACAAAGAACCTTTCAGAAAACTCAGAAGAGATAGCCGCATATCCGCTTGCACGTATATCTGCAGTGGCAGAGCTGCCGCTTGATAAAGGCATCAACCCTGCGTGGAAGGCAGCCGTAGCCGCATTCAAGTCACTTGTAATTGATGTTGACTTTCCTAAGGCTAAGACTCTTACAGCAGAGCAGTGGGCTACATTTGCAGGCAAGTTCGCCCCATACATTGCATGGATGGGTGCAAAAGACGGAGCTGTGGTTGAACCACTTGGAGACGAACTCGTAGCCAAGATAGTTAAGGAGGATAAAAAGCAGGCCATACTAGACCTTATAGCAAAAGATAAAGAGCTTGAGTCAGAGGCAAAGGCCATAGCAAGCGTTGATAAGATGGTTCACTATGTACGTGACATCTACACACTCCTTAAGAACTACGTCACATTCATTGATTTCTACTCACCAACACAAGATATCAAGTCAGTGTTCCAGGCAGGAGTACTCTACATTGACAAACGTAGCTGTGATCTCTGCGTTAAAGTGTCAGATATGGGCAAGCAGGGCGCACAGGCACCAGCCAGTGGAATGTTCCTTGTGTATTGTGACTGTACATCAAAGAAGAAGGCAGGCACCATGCAGATTGCAGCAGCTGTTACCGCCGGCGATGTTGACAGTATCTACGTTGGTAAGAACGCCATATTCTATGACCGTGACGGCATAGACTGGGACGCTACAGTAGTTAAGATAATTGAGAATCCTATAAGCATACCACAGGCATTCTGGTCACCATACAAGAAGTTCGCAAAGTTCATAGAGGATTCTGTGAATAAGTTTGCGGCAGACAGTGATAGCAAGGTTACCTCAAACGCCACATCAGGTATCAGTGACGCAGGTAGTAAGATGACCTCAGAGGGTGGCGCAGAAGCCGCTAAGGCTCAGGCATTTGACATAGCCAAGTTTGCTGGTATCTTTGCTGCCATCGGTTTGGCGTTAGGCTACATTGGAGGCTTCCTATTGGCTGTATTTAACGGCTTTATAAGCTTGCCATGGTGGGGTATGATTTTGTCTGTGCTTGGTCTGATGTTGCTTATCTCCGGTCCTTCAATGATTATGGCCGCCATCAAGCTGCGTAAGCGTAACCTATCTCCTGTGCTCAACGCCAACGGATGGGCTATGAACACCGCAGTCCTTGTACGCATACCATTTGGAAACACGCTCACCAAGACAGCTCAGTTCCCAATGATAAGCATGGAGGACGCCTTCAAACCAAAACGCAAAGGTACATGGTGGAAAGTAACCCTCTGTATACTTGCAGTGCTTATTGTTGCTGTTGCAGTACTTTACTTTACCGGCGTGCTTGATGATCTGCTTATTAGCTGGGGTTGGATGTCAGCTCCGGCAGAGGCAGCTCCAGTTGATGCAGCTCCTGCTGATGCGGCAGCCGCAGTTGAGGCAGTGGCAGATTCCATTCAATAATTAAGACTGGTGTGATTAAATAAAGAATCATACATTGTTCTATGTAAATGGGCTTATAGTAATTGCTTTTATAGCAACTATAGCCCATTTGCTATATTCAGCACCCCCAACTGCTACGGTGCTGAAAAAGTGAACCGTCTTCTTACTAAACTCTATTGCTGATGAGTCACACTACAGATTTTTTACAGCGTAGTGTTAATGAATGTTAATAACGTTAACAAATGTTAAATAGGTGAATAACTACGTCTAAAAAGTAGTATCTTTGCACCTAAAAAAGCATGAGTAATAATTCATATTTGTACTAAGTGCCTGGTAATTAGATTGTTGCCCCTCCCCACACAGTGCGGAATTTGAATTAGAGTCTTTAATTTGAGAATTATGTTCCAGTTCCATGGATGATGCATGGAGTGTATTATATGTTACATATATTCTACACTTATGTGGAGCGTTTGTATTCGTATAACTTATCAATTAACAAATATTTAGTATTAAATGGAGAAGAAAAGAAATTATCAAACTCCACGTCTTAAAGTGGTAAATTTAGAGCCAGAGACAATTGTTATGGCTGGTTCTCCAAGCCCGAGTGGAAGTAGTTTTTCTCTTCACGGTCAACTTCATGGTACTGGCACTACAACTGGTGGCTGGTAACTGTGATTTTAATCTTCTAACAATCACATTATTTATGAAAAGATTTGTACAACTAACATTGATAATCGCACTTGCTGTTGGTGCGGTCTCTTGCAAGAAAGATGAGATACTAAATACTGTACAAGAGACGTCCAAGGACGCTCCCACAGTAAAAGAACTGCCGCCAATGCAGAAGATTACACTTTCAGCCTCTTCTACCAAACCTGGACTTCGCATTGCTTATGACGCTTCAAGAGGAACTGATGTTACTGACGATAATACGCTTTGGCAGGAAGGTGACGAGATTGCAGTGTACAACGTTGGTGTGTCCGGAAAGCCTAAACGATTCGTACTTGTGGACGGTGCAGGTACATCATACGGAACATTTGAGGGTAATATTGAACCAACAGGTAACTACTATGGTGTGTATCCATACTCAGCTGTACGTGATCAGGTTTTAGATGGCTCGTCAATATCTATTATACTACCTGCTAATCAGAGCTATGCAGAAGGCTCATTCGGTAGGGATGCCGCTGTCTTTGCCGCCACATCCACAACAGAAGGGGATGATGTTGTTCTTCACTTTGAACCATTGTTAGGCTATCTTAGCCTCTCTCTAACCACTCCTGCAAACAGTTCAAGGAATACAACTACCAGTATTGTAGGTGGACACTCTGTAGGTAGCATTGTTCTTCATGAAAACTCATTAGGAGGAGTGGCTCTTAGCGGAAATGCCACTATTGATATGTCTGGTGCTACTCCTACTTTGTCTGCAGCACAAGGCGGAGGCCTGGACGTTACTCTTAACTGCGGGAGCGGCGTGCAGCTTGGTTCTACCCCTGTGGAATTTATTATTGCAGTTCCGGTAGGCGCTTTCAGTAAGGGCTTATGCGCTACTGTTAAAGACCCTTCTGGTAATAAAATTATGTCACTTGCCACTACAGTGTCCAATACAGTAACCGCTAACTATATTACACAGCTCCCTGCGCAGGATGTATATAATATCGAGGATGTTGAGGGGAGAAGGTATCCTGTTGCAAAAATTGGTCCTCAGATATGGATGGGTGAGAATTTTCAATGTTTAAAATATGACACCAATAGTAAAGGATATAAAGACAGAGGTGGAGAAGGGGCAAGTTATGTCCTTCCTAATCAAAAAGATTACTCTCCATATACTACCAATGATCCACAATACGTAGATCCTAAAGATGAGGACACATGGAGAGAGAATGGTGCTGGATCTTGGGCGGCTGGAGGCATTGAAAATGTTAGAAGACAAAAGGAACATTTTGGAATATTGTATAATTGGGCTGCTGCATTTGGTTTCGTTACTGGAGATGAAGCAATAGCTTACGATTCAGGATTTGATGGCCCTCAGATGCAAGGAATTTGCCCTAATGGATGGCACATGCCTACTTGGTTTGATTTCTTTGACGAAAACGAATTGAAGTTCTATGTGAATGAAGGTGGCGCCCGTGGTAATGCTGCTGATTATTGCTTAAGAAGTGTGGATGGGTGGTTAATGCGTGATGGAAATATAGCTGGTACTGATGATTTTGGATTTACAATTCTTCCTGCTGGCAGTTGTGGTGACGGTGGTTCTGTTTGTACAAACTATGAAGTTGGAGATGTTGCAAGATTCGTTTCTGCAACACAGTATCCTGGGTATCCTGGTGAATGCTTTTCAATTACGGCTGTTTGTAATCCTGTATGTTTACAGCCTAGCCAGTATGATCTATTAGATTATATATTGTACCCCAAGCAGGCTTTTGCCGCTGTCCGCTGTATAAAAGACTAATTTTAAATTGAAAAGAGAAGAGGTTATCAAACACCAAGACACAATACTGTAAGTTTAGAGCCTGTATTAATGATTATATTATGAAAAGATTAGTAAGACTAATATTGATAGTTGCGCTTGCAATTGGTGCGGTCTCTTGTAAGAAAGATGAGATACTTAATACAGTAAAGGAGGCGCCTAAAGACACTCCTACAGTAAAGGACCTGCCACCAAAGCAGAAGATTACACTTTCAGCCTCTTCTACTAAGCCTGGACTTCGTATAGCTTATGATGCTTCAAAAGGAACTGATGTTACTGACGATAACACACTTTGGCAGGAGAATGACGAGATAGCAGTATATAAGGTGGGTGTGAACGGTGCCCCTGCAAGATTCAAACTTGTGGATGGCGCTGGCACGTCATACGGAACATTTGAGGGTGTTATTGAGCCAACGGGCAATTATTATGGAGTATATCCATACTCTGCAGCCGGTGCTCTTGACGGCACCTCAATAGCTATAGAACTTCCTGCTACTCAGAACTATGCGGCAGGCTCATTTGGTAGGGATGCAGCTATCTTTGCCGCTACATCCACAATAGAAGAAGGAGGTGATGTTCTTCTTCACTTTGAACCATTGTTAGGTTATCTCAGTCTGTCACTCAAAACACTGTCAAATACAACAAGAGACGCTGATAGTAGAGTGGGAATGCATACAGTTGGAAGCATAGTGCTTCATGAGAACTCATTAGGAGGGATGTCATTGAGCGGTTCTACTACTGTGGATATGTCATCAGATAAGCCTCAGTTTGTCTCTGCGCCCACAGGTGGAGGCTTGAATGTAACACTGAATTGTCCTTCTGTACCGTTGAGCCCAACAGAGGCCAAAGAGTTTATCATAGCTGTCCCTGCAGGTGTTTTAACTAAGGGATTCTGCGCCACTGTTAATGGTACTGATGGCAAAAAGATTATGTCGCTTGCCACTACCACGCCAAATATTATAAAAGTCAATGAAATAATCAAAATGCCAACGCAAGAGGTATTTAATATAGAGGATTTTGAAGGCAATAGGTATCCAGTTGCTAAAATTGGAGCATACTTCTGGACTGCTGAAAATTTGAGGAGTACTACTTACGATACGCAAAGTGAGCGCCCAGGTGCAGTTTTGGTAAAAAAGACTACAGACGTATCGTATGATCCGTTCTGTATGGATCCAACAGATAAGTCGTTATGGCCAGTTTATAACTCGTCATTGAACCACCAATCTGAATATCTTAAGAATGTGGATGATGATGATTATAACGAAGTTTGTTCTCAATTAGACAGATGGGGTTATCTTTATAATTGGGCGGCTGCTTTAGGGTTTGAAACTGAAGATGCTGCAAAAGCTCAACAGGAGGACTTTGACTATGATAGGCAAGGAATATGCCCTAATGGATGGCATATACCTTCAGATCCCGAGTATCTATATTTACTCACAGATTATGCTCGTAATGGATTAGACACTAGATATAAAGGTTATGATGTAGCAGGTGTATTCTTAAGAAGTGTAGAAGGTTGGTCTTCTACTAAACCTTCTGGTTATGAATCTTATGATAAAGAGGGAACGGATGATTATGGCTTTTCTGGTTTACCGACCGGACGTTTTTCTGTATATTCTAATGGGACAGGTGGGTATATGTCTGAAATAGGAGGTTGCGCGGATATTACTACTTCAAGCGCAACAAGCAGTATTGAATTTGGTGTTGAATACTTGTTCAATTATAGTGATGAATTTGGATATCGGGAGGATCTGAAACATAATGGTCGCATGGTTCGCTGCTTGAAAGATTTCTAATCACGTAATTACATAATCTAAAAATGTTCCCCAAATTTTGGCGGAACATTTTTTTTGCATATATTTGCAATCTATCACCTTAATAGTCAATATTATGAAGAAGCTAATCCTCTCACTGCTATTGCTGCCCCTTGTTGTCTTAACATCGTGTAAGTCAAAAGATTCTGACCCTGCGCCAGAGCCAGAGCCGGAACCAGTGGCTCCAACGCTTCAAGTGGATAACACAGTGGCCATGGATGCAGACCATCGTGTAATATATGAGATGAACCTTTATAACTTCACATCGCAGGGCACACTTGCGGCAGCCCAGGCCCGCCTGCAGGAGCTGCGTACATTAGGCGTGGACATAGTTTGGCTTATGCCTATCCAAACACGTGGCGTAAAGGGTAAAATTGGTAATCTGGGCTCGCCGTACGCCCTAAAAAATTACGTGGAGCTTAACAAGGCGCATGGCACAACCACAGATTTCAGGAACTTTGTTAATGAGGCTCACCGCCTTGGCATGGAGGTGTGGCTTGACTGGGTGGCTAACCATACAGGTCTTGACCATGTTTGGGTGACAGAGCATCCTGAGTACTATACGTGGAAGGATAACAAGATGGTTCATCCAAATGGCTACGGCGATGTCTGGCAACTGGAATACAGTAATGCGGATATGCGCAATGCCATGATAGACGCCATGCTCTATTGGGTAAGGGAGTTTGGCATTGACGGATACCGAATTGATTACATATCGTCACCCACAATACCAGTGACATTCTGGAGCGAGGCCATACCTGCTATAAAGCAGGCGGCTGGCGATAAACGTTTCTGGATGCTTGGTGAGGCTGACTTTGTGGACAAGAAAGGTCTGTATCAAGAAGATTTTGATTATGACTACGCATGGGGGTTCCATGATAATGTAGCTCAGAAGGTAGGGACAGGCACTTCAGCCTCCACACTTAAATCATGGTGCCAGACGCTTGTGACTAATAAGAATTACAGGAATCTTGACCGTATGCTATACCTTACAAACCATGATGATGGCAATGACGGCAAAAACTATTTTGGTGATTTTGGAAATAACGTGCCTCTAATGACGGTCCTGGAGTTCACACTGTATGGTATGCCGTTGCTCTATAATGGGCAGGAGATAGGGTATAGGCCTATTCAAGACTATTTTAGTAAGAGTGTTATAAACTGGAATTCAGTAAATGTTAAAATTAAGAACACGATACGCGTGCTGGTGGCGCTCCGTCACACCCAGGCTGCTCTTGGCGGCGGGGTGGAGGCAAACCGTCCGGCCATAAGGTTCCTTTCCCCAGATGTGAACACAGTTTTTGCGTATGAGAAGAAAAAAGGAGACAATACAGTGGTTGTGATTCTTAATCTAGGTACCTCTGCTGTCAATGTCACCATCCCCGATGTGGAGGAAGGCGCTTATAATCAAGTGCTTTGCAGTGAGACCGTCTCCACTGATGTCTCAACCATAACAGAAGTGGCGCTGTCAGCCACAGCTCCTGTTAATATAGGTGCAAAGGGGTACGTAGTGCTGATAAAGAAATAATTTGCACTTTTTTTGAAAAAAACTTCAAAATTATTTGGTGGGATGTAAAACTTGCCGTATCTTTGCACCCGCTTTCCGAAAGGAAGGGCACTCGCAGAGGCGGGGCTTGAGAAAGTTTGAAAAATTTTGCTGAAAAATTTTGCGGATTGAAAAAAGCGCCTTATCTTTGCAGTCCCTTTCCGAAATGAAGTAGGGAGGCGAG